>C687J35174_10005163_pt1 | contig 17285 bp, 16 predicted proteins | sample RifCSPhighO2_01_FD_35174 | JGI IMG/M metagenome (IMG submission 35174) | reverse complement strand
GGGCCTTACGAAAATTGCTGCCTTGGTTCGGTGAATCTTGCCAATCATTTGACGAGTAAAGGAAAAATAGATTGGGAAAAATTGGCTCAGACGACCCGGTATTCAACCTTCTTTTTAGATAACGTTGTTGATGCAAACAAATACGTTCCGGAAGTTCCGGAACTGGAACAAGCAGCCCTTGCAGTAAGGAGAATTGGCTTGGGGATCATGGGTTTGGCAGATATGATGTACGTTTTGGGAGTTTCATATGGTGAGGAAGATGGAATTGAACTTGCTTCCCAGATCATGGAGTTTATCCAATATCATACAATGCTTGCCTCCATTGAACGAGCACGCGAACGCAAGAGTTTTCCAGCGATCAAAGGGTCACGCTTTGATCCAAAACACCTCCTTTGGGAACCGCACGAACCTTTGCGCCCCTACAAACGCAATTTTGGCCGTCCCAAACTAGATTGGAAGAAGGTAATTGGAGGAATAAAGAAGTATGGGATCAGGAATGGGGCGCAAATGTGCGTTGCGCCAACGGGAACTATCTCAACTGTGGCCGGAGTGGAGGGTTACGGGTGCGAGCCGGCTTTTGCTCTTTCTTATTCAAGGAAACTTTTCCAAGCAAAAGGTGAGGATGGAATAAAAAGAGAGCTTTTCTACACCAGTCCGGCATTTGATAAAGCTTTAAAGAAGTCAGGGCTTGACGAGCATCAAAGAGAGAAAATTTACGAAGAGGTTCGCAAGACCGGTACAGTTGCGAAAATCAAAGAAGTTCCGGAAAAGATTCGCCGTATTTTTGTTGTTTCGGCCGATATTACTCCTCGTCAACACATCGAAATCCAAGCGGCTATCCAGCGATTTGTAGATAATTCCATTTCCAAAACTTGCAACTTTCCGGCCGATGCGACTGTTGACGACGTCAAAGAGGCTTACATGGAGGCCTGGAGGCTCGGTTGCAAGGGACTAACGGTTTATGTGACTGGGACACGCAAGGAAGTCGTTTTGGAGACCCAAGAAACCAAGCTGAAGAGAGAAGGGGAATTGGCTGTCAAACCCCGTCCTTTTAGGACAGTGGGGTCAACTTACCACGTTGATACTCCAGTAGGTAGCGCTTTCGTGACTGTCAACGAAAACGGGGACAGTAATCCTTTGGAGATTTTCGTCAATGTAGGCAAAGCAGGTTCCGATATTACTGCCGATGCTGAGGCAATCGGGCGGTTATCATCTTTGGTTTTGCGGGTTGATCCGACATTAAAGCCTAAAGAGCGATTGTCCGCGATCATTGATCAGTTGCAGGGGATTGGGGGTTCCCGATCGGTTGGTTTTGGAGCAGAGCGGGTGCGATCGCTCGCCGATGGAGTTGCCCACGTTCTTAAACAATATCTTGGATGGAAAGTAGAAGAAAAAAAGCATGAGGAAATTCAGCCTCAACTTCCAGTTGGGAAACTAGAAAAAGTTTCTTCCGCCGATTTTTGTCCTTCTTGCGGACAAGCCACTTTGGTTGCCGAAGAAGGCTGCCGCAAATGCCATTCTTGTGGCTATAGCGAGTGTTAGAAGGCCGGGGTTTTATTTACGTTTTCACGGGGGAAGGGAAAGGAAAAACGACAGCAGCGATTGGGCAGACGGTTAGATCTCTTGGACAAGGCTGGAAAGTTTTAATTATCCAATTTATCAAGCAAATAATTTCCGGAGAAGTTGAACCTTTGCGTAAGCTTGGAATTGAGATTTACCCGATGGGGATGGGGTATGTTGGTATTTTAACCGATCAGAAAGAAAAAGAAATCCATATCCAGGCAGCGGAGAAGGCTTTTGACTTCGTTAAGGAGAAGGTTGGCAAAAAGGACTACGACCTTCTCGTCCTTGATGAGATCAACAATGCTGTTGCGCTTGGGCTCCTTGACGTCTCTGAGGTTCTCGAGTTCCTCAAAAACAAGCCAAGGGACTTGAGCCTTATCTTAACCGGCCGCGATGCGCCAAAGGAATTTATCGAAATTGCCGATTTGGTTTCCGAAGTCCGCGACATTAAGCATCCACACGAAAAAGGCGCCAAAGCTAAAAAAGGGATCGAGTTCTGACCCTCCTTCGCTAAGCTTCGGAAGGGCTTAGTGGTAAACTTTAATCCGTTATGGCTTTCAAAAAGGTTCCGGCAATTCCGGATTTTCCGGCTTTAGAACGCAGAATTCTTACTTCTTGGTTCAAGCGCGGGGGAATTTTGGGCAAATACCTCAAGAAAAATCAAAGATCGGCCAAGAAATTCCGCTTTTTAGATGGTCCAATTACGGCAAACAATCCAATGGGGGTCCATCACGTTTGGGGCCGGACTTACAAAGATCTTTTCCAGCGCTATAAAAACATGCAAGGTTTTCGTCAGCGTTTCCAGAATGGCTTTGACGCCCAAGGTCTTTGGGTGGAGGTTGAGGTTGAAAAAGAACTTGGGTTAAAGAGTAAAAAAGATATCGAAAACCTTGTTCCAGGCAATAAAAAATCCTCAATCGCCAAGTTTGTTGATTTGTGCAAAAAGCGCGTTTTCAAATATGCAAAGATTCAGACAGAACAATCCAAACGTCTGGGTTATTTTATGGATTGGGGCCACGATTATTACACTCTTTCCGACGACAACAATTACATGATTTGGCATTTTTTGAAAAAGTGCCACGAGATGGGTTTAATTTACAAAGGGCATGATGCTGTTCCCTGGTGCCCTCGCTGCGGTACGGCTATTTCCCAACATGAGATGCTTACCGAAGATTATAAAGAATCTACTCACGATTCAGTTTATGTCGAATACCCGATTAAAGGCCGCAAGAACGAATATCTTTTAGTCTGGACAACGACTCCGTGGACCCTGCCGGGTAATGTTGCAGTTGCAATTGATCCGAAGCAAGATTATGTCGCCGCAACGGGAGACGTGGCAGGCAATACCTACTACTTAGTTGAACCAGCGGCCAAGAAACTAGGCCTTAAGATTGCGCGTTCGCTTAAAGGGAAAGACTTGGTTGGCCTCAAGTACGTATCCCCTTTCGACGGGCTCCCTAGGGTTTCACAAGCTTTAGGTATCTGGGAACATACGGTAGTGGCAACGGATGAGATGATTTTGCCTGTCTCCTCTGAAGAAGGGACAGGCTTGGTTCACGTTGCACCAGGGGCGGGGACGGAAGATTTTAGGCTTGGAAAAAAGCTTAAGCTACCGATAATTGAGCTTATTGACGAGGAAGCAAATTATTTAGACGGATTAGGCGAATTTTCTTACCAAAATGCTAAGGAAAATCCCAAGATAATTCTTGATTACCTTAAAGAAAACTCGAACTTTCTTTTTGATATTGCTCCCTATACCCATCGCTATCCTGCCTGCTGGCGTTGCAAAACGGAGTTGGTTTGGCGGGTAGTGGATGAGTGGTATATCGCAATGGATCCTTTGCGCGACAAGATGAAAAAAATTGCCCGAAAGATTACCTGGATTCCAGAATTTGGTTTAAAAAGAGAGTTGGATTGGCTATCCAGTATGGAGGATTGGCTGATCTCCAAGAGCCGATATTGGGGTTTGGCTTTGCCGATCTGGGTTTGCGAAGATTGCCGGGAATTTACAGTAATAGGGGAAAAAGATGAACTTAAAAAGAGGGCGATTGCAGGGTGGAGTAAGTTTGCCGGGCACAGTCCCCACCGCCCATACATAGATGAGGTCAAGATTAAATGTGAAAGATGCGGGGGATTGGCGAGTCGAATCGCGGACGTAGGGAATCCTTGGCTGGATGCCGGTATTGTGCCGTTTTCGACCATCACTAAAGATAACCAAGGGAAACCTCTTTATCTTGCGGACCAGAAAAATTTTGAAGATTGGTATCCTGCCGATTTTATCACCGAAAGTTTTCCAGGTCAGTTTAAGAACTGGTTTTACTCACTTCTTGCGATGAGTACCGTTTTGGAAGGACGCGAGCCTTTTAAGACAGTTTTGGGATTCGCCACTTTGTTTGGGGAAAATGGTCAGCCAATGCATAAATCTTCTGGCAATATGATCGAGTTTGATGAAGGGGCCAACAAAATAGGAGCTGATATTATGCGTTGGCTTTACTCAACTCACGATCCTTCCGCCAATCTTAACTTTGGTTATGGTCCAACGGAGAAAATTAGGCGTCGCTTTTTCCTTATCTTCTGGAATGTTTACCGTTTCTTTATTGATTATTCGCTTACAGATGGTTGGAAGCCTTCCAAAAAGCCCTCAACCGCGGATCACAAGTCTCTATCCATTCTTGACAAGTGGGTACTTTCTAGGCTCAACTCTCTGGTCAATATTGTTACTCAATCTCTTGATCGTTATGACTCATTCACCGCTGCAAATTCGATTGAGAGATTTGTCGTTGATGATCTATCCCAATGGTACTTGCGCCGCAGTCGTAGCCGGGTTGGGCCAACCGCGCAAGACGTGAGCGACAAGCAGGTTTTCTATAGCGTAATGTGGAAAGTTTTGGCTTCAGTTGCCCAGCTTTTGGCCCCATTTACGCCCTTTCTTAGTGAGGAGATATACCGCAATTTAACCGGTGAGCCTTCCGTTCATTTGTCGCAGTGGCCGACGGTAGGAAAGACCAACCTGCCGCTTGAGGAAGAAATGCATCATTTGCGCGAGATAGTTGAGCTTGGACATTCTTTTAGAAAGACCAATGGTATTACTCTGCGGCAGCCGCTGGCAAAGCTTTCTGTTTCCGGATTTGAAGGATTCAAGATACAAAGTAATGAATTAATTGGGATTTTGGCTGAGGAGCTAAATGTAAAGGAAATTGAATTTTGTCCTGCTCCAACCCTCAGTGTAAAGTTTGAAACAGATCTTACAGACGAATTGCGGGCGGAGGGGACAGCACGGGAATTGGTCCGCTCTGTTCAAGAATTGCGCAAAGAAGCGAATCTTAAGCTAACAGATAAGATAACTGTTGAATACCCAGAAACTAAAGAAAATAAGCTAGCGATTGCTCTTTTTTCGGATTTAATCCGCCGCGAAACACTTGCTCTTCACTTGAAGCCTGCTAAACTTTTAAAGATATGGAAGAAAAGGTAAAAAGGACGCGATCCAAAATCGCTACTCACGCAGAGCGCAATAAGAAGCAAAAAGCCCCGACAAAGGCGGATCAGCCTTTGGCTGGAAAAAGCGGGGGCGGGAAGCTGGCAGTTTTGAAGATAGGAGGAAGTCAGCATCTTGTTCGAGAAGGTTCAGAATTAGAGGTGAATCGCCTTCTTCTTAAAGAAGGGGCAAAGGAGAAAATTGAGGTTACGCTTCTTGAGCCTTTGTTTGGCAAGGGGACAGCAACGATCAAGCTAATTGAACAAAAAAAAGGACCCAAGATAGTGGTGATGAAGTATAAAGCCAAGTCGCGTTACCGGAGGAAAAGGGGATTCCGGCCAGCATTGAGCCGAGTAGTAGTGGAGAAAATAAATGGCGCATAAAAAAGCCGGCGGAGAAAAAGCCAGGCAGAAACCAAGAGTTGCCGGTAAGCGGCTTGGGTTGAAAGTAGGATCAGGCGAAAAAATTCCGGCCGGATCAATTATTGTTCGGCAGCGGGGAATGGAGATCGCTCCTGGATCGGGAGTTGGTCACGGTCGCGATTTTACTCTCTTTGCTCTCAAGGAGGGGAAGGTTGTTTTTTCTCAAAAGCGCGGTAAAAAAATTGTTTCAGTAGATTAATATTCAGTAATTAGGCGCTGCAAGTAGAGAAAAAGATTGAGGAGGCCAATACCGTAACCAAACTCGACCAACGATCGCTCCTTTGCTAACTGCGCCCCATTCTCTTGAATCGGAAGACCGTTCTCGGTTATCTCCAAATACAACGTAAGAGTCGCCAATGGAAAAAATTTCCCCTTCTTTTATTGTTCGGCGCCCCTCAGTTTGTGTCCCTTCTTTAAGATAAGGTTCTTCCAAAAGGAATCCTTCCAGATTTTCTGAGTTGGTGATGTAGACTCTCCCGTTTTCGAGTTTAATTTTTTCGTTAGGAAGTCCAATAATTCTTTTGATGAAATCAAGTTTTGGCTGCTCTGGTGAGTGGAAGACAATCACATCTCCTCGTTGGGGCATGCGACCAAGCAAGTTATAACCAACCATCTCTGTGAGAAGAAAATCACCTTCGTGAAAATTAGGAAGCATAGAATCACCGCGAACTTCGTGAGGTCGAACGAGAAAAAGGTAAAGGGCAAGGAAAATAAGGATTGCCAAGATCGCAGTTTCAGCAATTTCGATAAAAAATTGAACTATCGTGTGGAAAATGTTTGAGAGCACGGCCCATTATAGAACATTATAATGCTGTCCCTCATTTCATTCGGGTTGCGTTAATGAGGTGCTTCTGCGTCTCATTAATAAACGACAATGGCCGTATAGTTCGTGTGCTTCCCTTCGCTAACGCTCAGGTTGCAATTTCGCTCTCGCGAAAGTAGTTCCCTGAATTACCATTAATAAACAACGATAGCAGTGTAATTCAGGTAGGCCCAAGTAGAATTAAAGAGGGATTGGCTGTAAGTAAGTTGCCCTCTCCAAGGATCATTGGTCAGTAAATAGGTTGGGTTGGAAGAGGGCCCAATAAAACCTCGAACTACTTCCGAATGCATCCCTTTATATCCTGTATATCCTCCCGGTAAAGTAAACGCTCCTTTGGGTGTGCTGTAGCGGTTGTACCACCAAAGGATGACCGGATTACCGTTTTTTATTTCTTGGGCAAGCGCTGCAACGTTCCATCCATTTTTTACGGCATATTTTATTCCTTTGCTTGCCAAGTATTGGGCGATTGGTCCAGTATGGGTTCCGTACCCTTCTACCCAATCGGCATTAGGATCTTGCCCCACGCTCAAAGCAGCCTTGATTTCTTCTTGGGTTACGCTTATTCCCTTATATGCCAGAACCATCTGGGCAGCAACCAAATTGCAGTTAAAGGTTTCGTAGCGCGGATCTTGGTAGTATTGCGGGATGTTTAAGGTAAAAGTATTGCTGGCGGTAACAAAATAACTTTGGAAATTCTCCGTCGAGTCTAAACCATAAATCGTTTTAACTCCCGCGGCAACTTTTACATCATAGCGAGTAGAGTAGGCAAGTTTCCCAGCAGTTTGATAGGTCATTTTCCTTCCATCCCATGCGAAATTGCCAGAAACGTTTGGGCTAATTGAAAAGTGTTGCTGAGCATTTTCGTGATCTACTTCTTGATCAAACTCGATCGTCACATTGGTTTGGGTTGGATCCACGCCGGATGCGCCGGCGCCGGGAGAAAAAGCGCTGACTTTAACATTCCCAGCGGTTTCAAAAGTTAGAGTTACCTTTTCGTTGGTAATTCCGCCAAATCTGCTAGTAATTCCAGGAAGCAAGGAAATTTCATAGCGGATTCCCTTTTGCCAGCCATCTTTTGGAGTAAAGATCAAATTTTGTTTATCTTCCCAAGTGATTTCCCCTTCAGTTTCCGGAGTGATACGGAGTAGTTTTTCTGTTGCGGTGCGGATCATCTCTTGACTAAAGGTTATTTTGAAAGGTTCGCTTGGGTTTGTTCCCGATCCTTTGGGAGTGTAAGAAGAAACTAATGGGGCCTCCACTGTTTTAAAAGTGACCTGGCCAATTTTAGTTACGCTGGATTTTTCAATATCTTCGCCATCTAAAATTCGGTAAGAACGCAAGGTTTGATAAGCAAATAAAGTGTACTGTTCTCCTTGTTCAAGAGGTTCTTTGAAGGCTAAAAATTGTTTGGTTGTATCTTCTTTGACAATAAAATCCTTTTTTGGTGTTAGTTCAAAGTAAGTTTCAACAAATTTACCCAAAGGAGCGTCGTACTTTATCTCAATTGGCGCATCGGCGGGAATGTTTTCCGCACCGTCAGCAGGCGAAATGGAAGAAATTTGTGGAATTCTAGGTGCAAAAAGTTCGATGGCTTGTTCGTGGGGATTTTCTTCTCCCCACCGTGCGCGTAGCCCAGTCACGTAAACAACTATTTTTTTGCCCGGGAAAAACGATTCGTCAGGGTAAAATTTAACTTTCCAGGGTCTTTCGAACTCCCAACGTCCCATTACCTCAGGGGAGATATAGAGTTGGACTAACTTATCGTCGATCGGCAAATTAAATTCCACCGTGATCGGTTCCTCTGCGCTTGCCAGATAAGTGCCGGTACCCGGAGAAGCGTTAATAATGAAAGGTCTGGTGGCAAAGGTGGCAACAAGGAGAATGAGGAAAGCCGCGATAGATAAGATACTGTAGGGAATAAAGTTTCCATGGCGCAAAAACATGAATTCAGCAACTAGGACCTTTTTCCAAAAGCTATTCAAAGGGCGTGTTTGGATCCAATTTGTTAACCCAAACCAGGTTTGTCGGCTTTTGATGAGGAAATGAATGGTATTTGCCAATGCTGGAATGGCAATTAAAAGAAAAAGAATAGTTACCCTCGTTTCAAAAGGAAGCGAAATCCCTAGTAAAAGTTCGCGGATTGTTTCAAAAGACATTACTTAGCCGACCAGATTTGGTAAGCTCTCTCCAGTGTAATATAAACGACNGGCCCCCCGTCAACGGAGTTGCGATATTTGTCTAATTCGCTAAAGAGGCCGTCTATTCTCGGCTTATCCTTGGAAAACCACTCCGGGTGGGATAAGTAAGTAACTACCTGGCGAGAAGAAAGGGGATTGCCGTCAAAATTATCTTTGAACCGGGCAATAAGTTGCTCGGTTGTGTAAGCCCAGGAGTCCGCCCCGTTGTTCGGGAATTCCCAGAGATCAAGGGTTGGCCCAACGGATGAGTTTTGGTTGGCGACATTTGGTTGGTAAGGACTGGAAGTTGATAAAAGATCCCAATACCCAGCAACGTAGTTTGTTCCAAAGCTGTATTTGGTTCGGCCGGAAGAATCTAAGACAAAACCAGTATCTTGAAGAGCTTGAAGTGTTTCACCATCAGCAAACCATCCGCCAGCCCTAAACACCGTTGGGATCCCAAGACCTTTTTGTTCAAATACTCCTTTGGCCCAAGTTAAAAGTTGGACGGTTTCTCCATAAGAGTACCCGGAGGTAAGAATGTCATACCCATCGTCTCTTGTGCTCCCCCAAGCAGGACTAGCGAGTGGAGTAAGCCCGGCGGCAGCCACCATGTCAGGGAACATGTGCATGTGCAAGCCGATGGCATCACCATTTTTATCCTTTCTGTCTTTGACCCAAGAGGTTAAATAATTTTGGCGCTCTTGCGAAAGATCTCCGCTAGTGTAGATTCGCGGATTAAAGAAGTGGGTTAAAGGAATGCTGTGTCTTTCGGAAAGGTAGCTAAGATCGGCAAGGTAGGCATCGGGAACGTTGTACCCTTCCCAATCTAGTGTCCAGGTGACGTAAAGCGGATATGAAACAAAGAATGCTACCTCATCAGAAGAAAAGCTTCCCGCTTGTGATTTAGCTTGACCTTGAACAGTATATTTTCCTGGTTTAAGATTTCCGATAAAGATTTTGGCAATGAATTGGTTATCCTCTTCTTTGACCATCGCCCCTTCTTTATTTGTTCCTGGGACTGCGTAGGTCAAGGAAAATTCAGACCTTGCAAACTCGTCAGAAAGTTCTACAGAGAAAGTGAAAGTTTTTTGCGCAGAAGTAAATTCATCTCCAATGAGAACCCACTTTCGGTCGGTGGAAGCTTTAGCGAAAACCTCCTCAGGGTTAAAGGCGACTGCGGAAGTTGCGCCAGTAGTTTGCGACTTCCAGGCCTCTAGCCCCAAAAAGCCGGCGAAAATAAAGAACAGCGCCGCGATTCCGACGGCCTTGTTCTTAAGAAAATTTTGGATTTTTATGCTCGGGCCTTCATATCCCATAGTTAACTTAATCATACCCTACTATTCCAGAAAAATCAAATAGAGAAGGCGATTTTGTGAATGATACGAGAGGCAATTGAAATTACCAAAATAACCGCCGCTAGGATTGATAAAGTAACTGCCTCCGGGAATGTTTGATAGCCAAGTAGAGCAGCGGCTGTAATGACAACCAGGGTATGTCCGATAAAAAAGTCAAAGGCGTATTTACCTAAGAACGCCCCTCCTTTGGTGATGAGTTCAGTTTTCTCGATTAATGGCCAAATTGCCAGAACTCCAAACGAGTAGGCAAGTCCATAGAGCAAGTAGTAGACGGAAGGCGGCCACCTTGACCAGGACGATAAGCCTGTTACAACAAGGATATAAGCGCCGACGGCAAAAAACGCAAAAAGGGATTGCTGGGTCCTTGTTTTCAACGTTTTTTCCAGATTTCCTCCCCAGGCAAGCCCAAAAAGCAATATTGGCAAGTACGAAAGAACTCCCCAACGGTTAAGATCTCCGCTTCCCACAAGAAGTCCTTTGAAAGTGTTGCTAATATCACCTCCCCAGTCCGGGATATAGAGGATCCTCGCGGTTACGTAGATTAATATAGCGGTAATTAAAATTACCCAAGGGCGGGCAAAAAGTTTAACCAACTGCTTCTGTGCGGCGAGAACAAACAAACCAAAGAAAACAAAGGTCGGCAAAAATTCAGTATAAGCGGGGAGCTCGATGAAAAATACAATCTTAAAAAACTCATCCAAGTTTAAAATTCGGTCCGCCCAGATTGAGTAGACCCAGCTGGCGATAAAGTAATAACCAAGGAGTAACACTGCCAGTCGCCTGATTGTTTCCCCTGGATTCAAAAGTCCTTTAAGTAGTCTTTTTCCGTAACCGATCCCATAGGCAAAAACGAACGTAACGTAGCAGATGGTTGCGCCCCATCCGATAAAGAAAGTTAGCCAAGCGTAGCTTCGGTCGTAAAAAAAAGCAAGAACGTGGGTTAGGATCATAAAGAAAACCGCGCTTCCTTTTAAGAAATCCAACGATAGGTCCCGCTTTAAAGTTTGAGTTTTTTCTTCCATGCACTCAGTATAATAAACCTGCGGGGAGTTAGCTCAGTGGTAGAGCGTTCCGTTCACATCGGAAAGGTCATAGGTTCAAATCCTATACTCCCCACCATTGCGACTAAAGCTTAAGAAAGCTTTTCATTGCAGAAGTCGAATACCGCCCACAAAAATGCTTGAAGAAGAACCAGTTCGATTAACTTTAGAAGAAATTGAGATCATCGAAGATGCTTTAGATGAACTCGAGGAGCAGATTGAACATGCTCGGATTAAACGAGGAGGTATAGATAAAGAAAAAGTTCGAGAGTATCTCAATAAAACCCGCAACCTGCATACCAAAATTTTTGGAATAAAGTGCGCGTTGGAGGATAAAAAATTATGAAACGAGCTATTATCGTTCACTGCTGGGACGGTTACCCAAATTATTGCTGGTATCCGCAAACAAAAAAAGAACTCGAGAGCGCGGGGTTCCAAGTTTTTGTTCCTGAAATGCCGGAAACCCATGCTCCTAAACTTTCCTTATGGTTGCCCAAACTTCAAGAGGTAATTGTAATACCTGATAAGGATTTATACTTGGTCGGGCATAGTATCAGCTGCATTACAATTATGCGTTACCTAGAAACTCTAAAAAATGACGAAAAAGTTGGAGGTGCGATCTTTGTAGCCGGTTTTACCGACGATTTGGGTTATCCGGAGTTGACTAATTTCTTTGAAACACCGATTGATTTTGAAAAGATTAAATCTAAAGCAAAGAATTTTGTCTTTATCCACTCCGACAATGACCCATATGTTCCGCTCAAATATGGAGAGATCTTGAAAGAAAAATTGGGAGGCAAATTGATTGTCAAACATGGGATGAAGCATTTCTCCGGTCCGGTGGATAATGAAGAAAGCTGCACATCATTGCCTGATGTTTCGAAAGAAATTTTATTAATTAGATGAAAGCCTCTTTGTATCACGTTGAATTACATGTCTCAGACTTCGAAAAGTCTCTAAAATTTTATAGCGAGCTTTTTAAATATTTTGGTTGGGAAAAAATTTACGAAGACAAGTGGGTTTGCGGTTGGGGAGGAAAAACCTTCAATGTCTGGATCGCCAGAACCGCAAAGAAGTATCAAAAACAAAGGTTCCACAGAAAAAGAATAGGCCTGAATCATCTTGCTTTTAGAGTACTGGCAAAAAAAGAAGTCGATACCTTCCATAAGATGTTTCTTGAAAATAAGCATATTCCTATTCTCTACGGCGGGCCTAAAGAATACCCTCAATACGAGAAAGGATACTATGCTGTTTATTTTGAGGATCCTGATAGGGTTAAGCTAGAAGTTGTTTATTTGCCTAAATGAAACGCCTTAGCATTTCGCGTCATAGTTCGCTGATGCTAAAAATATAACGACAAAATGTGGAAAAAAATAGCTGCTAACACTGCCTATCAACTAATTGGAAAAGTAGTAAGTGTCGCCTCCTCAATGATAACGGTGGCGCTGGTGACGAGAGTTTTGGGAGTTTCTCAATTCGGAGAATACGTTTTGATTACAACTGTTCCTGCCTTTCTCTACCTTTTGGCCGATTTCGGCCTAAACGCAGTTTTTCTTCGCCAAATAGCGCAGGATAATCACCACGTTCAAAAGTTCGGGAGTCTTCTATTCCTTCGCTTGGGCCTTTCGGTTGTTACATTCCTTCTGGCGATTTCTTTCGCTGCTTTTTCTCCATATTCTGAGGTCGTTAGATGGGGGATTGTAATTGCCGGAACAACCGTTTTTGCCCAAGGTATTTATACAAGCTTAAATGCACTTTTCCAACACAATCTTCGCTACGACTTATCAGTGGTAGCCGGGATTGCTTCTTCTGTATTTTCCGTCTTGGCTTTTATTTGGGGGTTTATTACAGGTGCGGACTTAATCTTTTTTGTTTTGGTATGGTCGGCAACGTCGTTTGTTTTGGCAACGTTAACTTTAGTTTTGGCATTCCGCTTGCCGGAACAGCCTCGTTTCTTGGCCGAAAGAAATTTTGCAAACAGTTTGTTTTTTGCCGCTATTCCTCTTGGATTGACTTTGGTTTTCTCCCAAATCAATTGGATGGCAGACGTTTTTTTGCTGAGCGCTTTAGATTCCTCCGAGTCAGTGGGTATTTATCGTCTTGGCTACAAGGTTTTTGAAAATGTTCTGCCTTTTCCTATTTTTTTAGTTAACGCACTTTACCCGGTAATGTTGTCTGATTATCACCAAGGGCTTAGTTTTTTAATTGATCGGATAAAGAAAAGTTTACGGTTTTTATTCATAGCAGCAGTTGGTCTTTCGGCAGCGGGGTTTATTTTTGCCCCTTTGGTAATTTCGATTTTGGGTGGGGCTGAATTTTCTGACTCCGTTATCGTCATGCGAATTCTGGTCTTATTCCTCCCGCTATTTTTTATCACCGCTCCTTTACAGTGGTTTTTAATTACGGTGGGAAAAGAAAAAGTTTTGCCCGTAATTTATGGAGTTGCGGCGATTTCTAATGTTGCAATAAACACAATTTTTATTCCGCAGTATTCTTACTTTGCTTCAATTTTTGCAACAGTCTTTTCTGAATTTTTAATTTTGGTCCTTCTTTTGGCCGTAGGGATAAAAATTATTCGCTCGAGTAGCTGATGGTGAGTTCTACTTTCTTTTCGTTGCCCGCTTTATCCGTTGCAACAGTAGTAATAAGTAAATCCCCTGGGTCTAGAGTTAGAGTTGCCTTAAACGAACCATCGGCGAAAGTTGTCGCTTGAATTCCGTTAACTTTTACTGTTGCTCCCGGTTCGCTTGTTCCTTCAACGTCGGCTTGTTTTTGGGATGTGCCAGAGAATTTTTGACCGTTGGTTGGTTTAGTGATTGTCAGTTCTGGGGGTTTTCGGTCAAAAGTAATGATCAATTCAGCTGATTTTCTGCTGATATTTCCAGATCGGTCAGTCGTGGTTGCGGTAATTGTGTTTTTTCCTTCGTTCAGGGTCACATCAGCCAGAGTAAATGTTCCTCCGGCTTCGGCGATGGTTTTTCCTGCCTCAACCTCATTAATAATGATTTTGACTTCTCCTGCTGGTTCGGCATATCCGGAGAGAGTGATCTTTTCTGATTTTGTGTACTCGGAGTTTGGTGCAAACGTTGGTGGGGGAGGTGCAGTAGTATCGGCCTGGATCCCATCGCTTTTACCAGCAAAAATGGACCAAAAACCGGCCAGTTGGGCGAGTCCTCTTATTCCAAAGTTAAAGATGAATAGGACCGTAATTAGAGTTATTCCAAAAATTTTGATAAAACGCGTAATGTCCCCCTTATCTTCACGACTTAGGGACTTCCAACCTTTTTGTAGTTTTTTTTGTTTTCCAATCGAATACTTTCTCGTAACCTTCATAAATTGGAGCCGACGGTCAGATTTGAACTGACAACCGTTCCCTTGTCTCCGCTACCAGCGGAGAGTAGCGTTTTGCTGGAGCCGACGCTCGGAATCGAACCGAGGACCTTGGCTTTACGAAAGCCCTGCTCTACCAACTGAGCTACGTCGGCTAGTTTAGCAAAACGCGTCCGAAGGGACTGCCATTGTCACGCCTTCGCTTGCGCTCGGGCGTGCGATAGTGCGCCTTGCGTGTGCACTATCTGGCTACGTCGGCACCTACTCTATTTTAGCAAGCAAGGCTAAAAAGTAGAATTTTAGTTCGCGGAATTTTAAATTAAGCAGCAACCGGGGTTACAGACTCTTCCGATTCCTCACCCAAGAGATAATCAAGGACTTGACTTTCCCCTGCGGAAAAATCAATGTCTTGGGCAAATTTTTCTAGCTCACCTTTCTTTATGTGGATCCCTTTGGCGGAAAAGTATTTTCTGGCTGCTTTAGTTATGCTTGTGGGTTCCAGATCGTATCGTTTAAATACCCCCCGGAGAGCAAGATTATCTCCAATTATCAAGATGATGGTTTTTAGATCTAGCTCATTTGGCCCAGGAGCAAGATCGAGCAAACGTTTTTCTAAGTCACTGAAACTGTCCGAGGCCATCACTGGATACAGAAAAGATTCTCTAGGAATATTTTTTGCGGCGGCAATCTGTTGGCAAAGGATAGCCAAGTCTCGGGTTACCTTAGCCTCTTCTTTGATTTCATCCGGGGCATTATAAACAAGTCCCTCGATTTGCACGTAACCTAGATTTCGCCAATTCTGGTTTACATATGCAGCCATTTCATTGCGGAATTGTTGGAAAGCGATAGTTCTTTCCCACCCCCATTCATTTGGGGGACGGGTGAAGGAGCTGCGCTCCAGGAAATTCCACATAAAGTGGTGGACCTCATGTCTTTTTGTCCTTTCCGGGTGCAGAGAATGGCGTGGATCTAAAAATTCCTTTGTCGGTGTTTGCATAACAATGAATGTAGGATCATTACTTCCTTTCATCGAATTAAATGTAACTGCGTGTTCACTGCGTTGGTCTTTTTCGGACTTATCCCGTATTGTTTGGTAAAGATCCGGTGGAACTTCTAGAATGGCCAAGCCGGGTGTTGGCTCAATAAGCTTTACTTCATCTGCTCTTTCGGTCACATCTGAGATTTTGCTCCAAGTATAAAGAAACCTTTCACCGACTGTTGTACCCATTGGTGCTCCTGTTATTGCTGCTGCCTTTCTTAAAAGTAAAAGTTTCTCTTCTTCTTTATCGTCTCCGATTAAACCCTTGTTTGCTCTTAGCTCGACGCCAAAATGGGCCAAGCCGGTTCGAAAGAGCCTTTGCATTGGAGCCGGCAGACTTTTAGTTAATTTAATAGCAGAGATTCTTTTTGGAAGCTCTTCCCCTGGAGCAAGATAAAGATCCACCACTGCTTTATAAAATTTACCAGTCGTTTCGGCGATCTTTCTTTTGGCTTCTTGACTGGAAGATTCAAAAATCCGATCAATTTCTCCGATAGGAGTAGAAGAGTGTTTTTCGGTTTCACTTTTAGGTTTTTCCGGTGAAGGAAGATGGACGCCCAGTGTTTCCATACTTAAATTGTACTACTGGGCAAGCAGTGCCGCACCAATTGCCCCAGCGGCCGGTCCAAGGGCATTTTTTAGGATAGCAATAGCCTTGCTTTCTGGGTTAACAATTAACTTTGCAGCTGTTTCCTTGGCTTGGCCGATAAAAAGATCGTAGGCGGCAGATAGTCCGCCTCCAAGGACAATAGCATCTGGATCTAAAAGGTTAACTAAGTTGGCAATAATTACTCCTAAGTTTCTCCCAAACTCTTCGTAAGCAGATTTTGCATTTGCATCGCCTGCTTCGGCTTTGTTCCGCAAGGCAAGAGGATCCTCTCCAAACTTTTTGAAGAATTTAGCGGAGACAAAATCCTCCGCCTTCTGATCATTGTCAAACCAAGCCAAGTAACTAACCTCTCCAGCATTTCCTCGCCCAAGATAAATGTCGCCGTTGATCACAATCCCCCCGCCTAAACCGCTGCCTAAAGTTAAACCGACAACATTCCTCATCCCTTTTGCCGCACCTAAAGTTACCTCCGCATAGATAAAGGCCTTGGCATCATTGACCGTTCTAACGGGCACGGCGAAGATTTTTTGAAGTTCTGAGGACGCATCTAAACCTTCTAAGGCTGGAAGATTTGTCACTTTAGCAGCGATCCCGTCCTTAAGCGTCCCGGGAAGCCCTACTCCAGCTTTTTCAATAACCAAGCCTTTAGTTTTAATCTGCTCATTAATTGAACGGCAAAGCTCGAAAAAAGCTTCTTTTGTCTGTTCCTGAATTTTTAATTCTGCTTCAAGAAGGCGTTGCTCGCCGTCCCTTCCAGAGGCGGGTCCGCCTTTGGCGGACAAAACAACGTAATAAATTTTGCTTGCTCCAACGTCTAAGCCGAGAGTTGGCACGATTTAGTTTACCGAATGTATTGAGGTGGGGTATATTTACGACTGTTAAACAAATGGTCAGACCGAAAACCTTAGCGCTCGGCCTAATAAGTGTAATTATTCTTTGGTTTGCAGTAGTCGTTTTTGTTGACGCTAAAGCGCTCTCTGATCTTACTTTCATTAAACAAAACGAAACGGATTATGAAATACTGCTAGGAAATGAAAAATTTATACTTCGTTATGTGCCTAAGGAAAGCATTGAGCCGCATTTCGGCATGGCTTTTAATGAGTTCGGTTCTGAATATGCTCTAGTAAGAAATGATTTACCACCCAGAGTACAAAGGTTTGTTGCGCTGCATGAAATTTATCATCTTCACGATTTTAGAAATACCATTCACCGGTCAACGATTTTGCAAGAAATACACGCCAACACAGCTGCTCTGCTGTATGAACCAATCGGATTTTTGCAAACCGTATTCCTAACCATAACTGACCCGGAACGACTTATTTATTATCTAAAGTACTACCTGCAGAGTGCGGATACGAGCATACCACCTCCCACCATTCGTTAAGGTTTACCAATCCACATCTTAGAATTACCCCATGCGTGTGGGGGGGGGGTCGCGACATTGACAA
>C687J35174_10005147_pt1 | contig 17315 bp, 21 predicted proteins | sample RifCSPhighO2_01_FD_35174 | JGI IMG/M metagenome (IMG submission 35174) | reverse complement strand
ACTGTTAACGGTACATTGTATTCGTGTGCTTCTACTCCCGCCTCCGGGTGCTCGACATCGTCTCAAAGTTGCCCATCGGGTCAGTATTGGAATGGTTCCAGTTGCGTAACTACATCAACCACAGATTGTACTTCGGGCCAATACTGGAACGGCAGCGCGTGCGTGAGTTCTACGACGACTTCCTGCTCGTCGGGCCAATACTGGAACGGCAGCGCGTGCGTGGATTCCTCAACATCGCCGACGCCATCATCTACGTCCTCGTCGTGCGGGTCTGGTCAGTACTGGGACACCCGCACCAATTCATGCCAGAGTATGCAGAGCGCGTGCGCGGAAGCGGGCGGCACGTGGGATAGCGCAACAAATTATTGCCGCATGCCGAGCTCCTCTGCAGATGCTAAACCGCTCGCGTTTCTATGCCCAAGCGGCCATGACTGGAACGGCAGCTACTGCGTCCTAAAACATCTCTCTGGAGTTGAGATGTACGTTGCCAATGTTTTGTCGGCGTTTATGTCTCTTATCGGTTTCTAGCGTGCATTTGGTACAATGGGCGCATGCTCAACTACAATATCAAGGGTACCGGTGTGGATGTCAGCGGTGAACTGCGGAATTATATAGAAAAAAAGCTCCAGCATGCGGAAAAGTTTCTGCACAACGACCCTTCCGCGCGCGCAGACATAGAGCTCCAGTTTCATGCCCTGCACGGCGAGCGGTACCGCGCCGAGTTTACCGTTTCTGCCTCCGGCGCCGTGTATCGCGCGGACGCGCTTGGCGAGAGTATGCACGCGGCAATCGACCTCGCGGTAGGAGAGCTGGTAAACGAACTTGGCCGCAATAAAAAGAGGCGCCTGCACATCCTGCGCCGCGGAGCCGCGCGTATTAAAGACTATATCCGCGGCTGGCCGCGCAGATAGTCCGCGTACGGCATTTCTTTTTTGCCTTCGGGAACTACTTTTACCATCTCCATCTTTCCGCTGAGCCACTGTGCCTCGGTAATAATGACCCGCTTGCCTTTAGGGTTGATAAAGTAGGCGCGCGGATTGTGGTCAAAAGCCCGTGTCTTTAAAAAATCAATTCTGCCTCCCCCAGCTTCTACACGAGCGTCCGCATCGGTAAATTTTTTAGTATAAGTCGCTTGGGCTTCATCTTGCTCCTCTGGTTGCAGTTCGCCTTTGAGCAGTAGCGGGAGCGCGTCGGCCACAAGGTTGGCCCCTTCGGTAAAAAGCATCTCGCTCAGCAGGAGCCCTTTTGGCGGCCAGTCTTCCTCGGCTATCTCGATGCGGGCTTGGGCGAGTATAGGCCCGGCATCCATTTTTTCCGCCATCAGCATCACGGTTACGCCGGTGTGTCGCTCGTCGGCGAGTATAGCCGACACGTACGGCGAGGGTCCGCGGAACTTCGGCAAAAGCGAGGGGTGGATGTTGATACAGCCGTGCTTGGGGAGACCCAGCACTTTTTTGGAGAGTATGGTGCCGTACGATGCCACCACAAAAAAGTCCCAATCGGTGTTGTAGAGCTCCACCGGCAGCTCTTTGGTGTCTACAATGAGCGCTGGCACGAGCCCACGGCGCTCCAGTTGAGCAAGCGCAAACCGCGAGTCGGCCGACGTCCCAAAAAAGGCGAAAATAGGTTTAGACGCCATGTTTTTCTTTGAGTTTTGCGCGCGCGCTTTGCATGTCCTCGTCCTCTTCCAGCCGTATAGCTTTGTCCGTGTACAACACTCCCTCCAAATGGTCGCACTCGTGTTGGAAGATGTGGCCGACCAGCCCCGCGCCGTGATAGGTAATTGCTTTTCCATTCTCGTCCAGCGCTTTGATTGTCGCTTTTTCGTGGCGCATCACGGTGCCGTACTTGCCGCGCACGGAGAGGCATCCCTCCGACATCTCGATTTTTTTGCGCGACAGCCGGGTAATTTCAGGATTGATAAACACGCGGTCCGGTGGGGGAGGGGGCGCTTTTTCGCCCTCTTCTACTTTGGGCGCAAAGACTTTTCCGGATATGACAAACATCCGCAACGGCTCGCCTATCTGCGGAGCCGCGAGCGCCACACCGAACGCTTCTTTGGCGAGGGCTTTTTTCATGCGCCCGATGATCGCGGTAATTTTTGCCGAGCCGATGTCCTTTTTGGCAACCGGTTTGGCTTTGCCGCGCAGCACCGCTTCGCCTGCTTGTACGATTGGGTCCTTCACTCCAGTACTATGCGATAATTTATAAAAAAGCGAAAGGTCGGCTCCAGGGGAGCCGACCTTGTGCGCACGGTTCCAAAAGCTTCTGCCGGTCAGACCTTCATACCTTCCCGGCTTCTTCGCTTTCAGACAGCGCACGCTTTGTGTGTCCCGCAGAGGACGGGGGCGCAACAAGGACACACGAAGCTAAAACTACCTTCATCTATCCTACAGGATCAATGGATTTTGTCAACCAAGTGTATAATCCACAGCATGGAGCATATCGGCAAGCACATGGCGGCGCTTTCGGCCCGCTCTAAGAAAGAAAAGGCGACCGAGCGCGGCGAGATGATGAAGTATTTTATGGACAGGCTCAACCCAGGCCGCGTACGCGACGGCTACCCGCCGCTCAGTTTGCCGCGCATGGGGCGCCTGCTCGTCGCCATACCGACCAAAGACTTGTATTATTTGCGCAGCGTATGCGAGCAGTCAAAAGATTTTTCTAAAAAATTCTGGTGGGAGATTAATCCCAAGAAGCATGACAAAAAAGCATGAAAAGTAGATTTGTGGTCGAGGGGCTCGGCGGTAAAAAAACTTTGCGCGGAAGAATCGCGGTTAAGGGCGCCAAGAACGCCGCTCTTAAAGCGCTTGCCGCGAGCGTGCTGTTTGACGACGCGGTCGCGATTGAAAACCTGCCCGATATAGAAGATGTCAAACGCATGCAAGAGCTGCTTGCCGGCGGCCTTCCCGTGCTTAAAAAAGAGATTGCCGAGCGCCTGCGCGCCTCGATAGTGCTGACCGGCCCCGCGCTGGCGCGCTACGGCACGGTTACCTTTCCGTTCCCCGGCGGCTGCGTGCTGGGCGAGCGGCCGATTGATTTATTTTTAGAAGGGTTTAAAAAATTGGGAGCAAAGGTAGAAGAAAAAGATGAGCTGTTTACCATCACCGGCCCCTCGACTCCGCTCGGGACAAGCAAACTTAAAGGCGCGCGGATATTTTTCCCCTCGGTATCCGTAACCGCCACCGAAACGCTAATGATGGCAGCGGTGCTCGCGGAAGGGGAGACTGTTTTGGAAAACGCCGCCATGGAGCCGGAGATAGGTACGCTTGCCCGCTATCTCAATGCCTGCGGCGCGTATATCGAGGGGGCGGACACGCCGACGCTGAAGATACGAGGAACCGGCGGCAAACTTTTACACAGCGGCGGCTTGCCGTACGTTACTCCGCCCGACCGGATAGAAACCGGCAGTTTTGTCATCCTCGCAGCGCTCGCGGGGGAGGAAGTAACAATTACCGGCTGCGAACCGAAGCACGTAGACGCTCTGCTCTCTCTGGTGCGCCGCGCCGGTGTTGTTTTGGAAGTCGGAGCTGATTTCATAACTATCAAGCGAAGTCCGACTTCGCTTACAAGCGTGTCGGTGCGCACGCACGAGTATCCCGGCTTTCCGACCGACCTGCAGGCGCCGATGGCGGTGTTTTTGACGCAGTGCAATGGCGAGGCGACGATACTCGAAACGATTTTTGACGGACGCTTCCGCTATGCCGACGACCTCATCCGCATGGGCGCGGACATTACCGTGATGAACCCGCATAAAATTTTGATACAAGGTCCGACGCCGCTTAGCCGCAAAGAGCTCGAGAGCCCCGACCTGCGCGGCGGGCTTGCCTACCTCATCGCCGCGGCGGTAGCCGAAGGCACGAGCACCATAGACAACGCCTACCTGATTGACCGGGGCTACGAGCATATAGAAGACCGCCTCCAAACCCTCGGACTTAACATCCGTCGGGAAGAAATCTAATTACCGAGGTTCAACCTCGGTGGTTTCAAAAAGGTAAAAGAAATCAGTTTGATATATCAAACTTAGTTTTACTTACGAAACAAATTTAGAATTGAGGGTCGGTCATAGCGGCTTCCAAAATATCTTTTGTCCAGTTCTTTTTCAAACTTGGCCACAGCGTGTTCGTAACCGGGTAATTGATCGTTGAGCCAACGTTGTACCCGCCAAATTGTATCTCGCCCTACTTTTAAATCAGCCTCTATCTTGTCATAAGGTTCATCTGCTATAAGCCGTCGCGCGATCATAATACGTCGGCCAAGCATAATCCTTTCGCTCGATGTTAGGAGGTCGCGCAAGAATAACTTCATCGCATCGCGACCTCGTACTGCTCCGGCTGTTGTATACAGAGTATCTAAAATCTCAATCCTCTGTTTATCCGTGAGTTCACGAGCTCGAACTTTCATGTATAAAAGTATACCCACAATAGGTTTGATATATCAAACTACTAATCCACAGCGGTTTAGAAAAGAAAAAAGCCGCGCGTCTGACGCGCGGCGGCGGTTAATTTATCTTTGGCTTGAACGAAGTTGTCCACAAAAAGCCCCCGAACAGACCGACAACAATGGTGGTAAATACCAGAATAGGGTTTGTTGTCCAGTATAGAAACTCTTTGTTGTCCAAGGCATCCAACCCCGTATAAAGTGCTGCGATGGCTCCGCTACAAACGAGGGTACAGAATGCAAATCGGATAAGCATACGTTCCTCCTTAGGTTGCCTCTAACAAAATTTTAGATGAATATTAGTATGCTGTCAAACTCCGTTTGTTTTGCAGCGATGGGCAGAGTATTATTGCCTTGCGATGGCTTTCTTTACCCCCAAGCTAGGTATTGACCTCGGGACGGCAAACACGCTGGTGTTCGTGCCCGGCAAAGGCGTTATTTTAAACGAGCCGTCTGTGGTCGCTATTTCGGAGATTGATAAGCGGATTTTGGCCGTGGGCTTTGAAGCCAAAGAAATGATAGGCCGGACGCCTGGCGAGATTGTCGCCTACCGCCCCTTACGCGACGGCGTCATCGCCGACTACCGCATCACGCAGGCGATGCTCAAATATTTTATACAAAAAGCTTCCGGCCGGTTTCAATTTTTTAAGCCCGATGTCATGGTCAGCGTGCCGACCGGCGTCACTTCGACCGAGCGCCGCGCTGTGGTGGAGGCCGCCATCCGCGCGGGCGCCAAAAACGCCTACGTGGTCAAAGAGTCGGTGCTCGCGGCTATCGGCGCCGGCATCCCTATACAAGAGGCCAAGGGGCATATGGTGGTGGATATCGGCGGCGGCACGACCGACGTGGCGGTTATCAGCCTCGGCGGCATCGTCGCTTCCACCTCCATCAAATGCGCGGGCGACAAGCTCGACCGCGCCATCACCGACTATATAAAAAAGACGTACAACTTGGCGATAGGAGAGAAGACCGCCGAGGACGTCAAAATAAACATCGGCTCAGCCGTGCCGGTGCAGGAGGAGTTGGTGATGGCGGTGCGCGGCCGCGACTTTATCACCGGGCTCCCGCGCTCCTGCGAGCTGCGCACTAACGATGTGGTCAAAGCGATGGGCAAGGAGCTGCGTGAGATAATCAAATCCATCCGCGATGTTTTGCAGGAGACGCCGCCCGAGCTCGCGGCAGATATCATCGACTCGGGCATCACCATGACCGGCGGCAGCAGCCTCCTGCGCAACTTTGCCGAGCTGGTATTGCGCCGCACGGGTGTCAAGGCGCAGGTCGCCGACGACGCGCTCTACTGCGTCGCCAAGGGGAGCGGCATCGCGCTCAACCACCTGGACACGTACAAAAAAGCCATTATCGCTAAGAGGTAGATGCAACATCACGCTTATTACATAGAAGGCTCTCTGTCGCAGTTTGACACGCATAAAACGGCGCTTAAGCCTTTTTGGGCGAGCGCGTTTGAGCGTTTCGGCATTGATGAGTCCCGCGAGCTCATCGCGCTATCAAGCCTCAAAAACTTTAAGGAAGCGGTGTTTTTGATAGGTGCCGCGTCCATAACAAGCGAAGCTCAGCAGGCATTGCTTAAGCTGTTTGAAGAGCCGCAGATAGGCACCACTTTTGTGCTCTTAGTTCCGCACGGCGCGCTCCTGCCAACGCTTAAGTCGCGGATGCTCCCGTATCCGGAGTTATCCCCAGTTGCAGAGAACGGTTCTCTGCATAGGGAGGCGAAGCAATTTTTAAAGATAAAGGGGAAGGAGAGGAGTGATTTTATTGCAAAGATACTTAACGATGATGAGGGGGTTAAAGAGCGCGTGCGTGATTTTGTAAATGCGCTCGAAATTGAGTTAGTAAAAGATATTAAAAAAAATAGACAAGGGTTAGAGGATATCGCCATGGTACGCGACTATGTGGGCGACCGCGCACCGAGTCTTAAAATGCTCCTCGAACATTTAGCACTGTCTCTGCCGACTATATGACGCGCAAAACTCGGATTCTTGCACTCAATCGCGCTCTCGAGAAACTTTTTCCAAAAGCAGAAATAGAATTAAACTTCAGCAATCCGCTGGAACTTTTGGTGGCGGTGCAATTGAGCGCGCAATGCACGGACAAAATGGTCAACAAAATTACGCAGAAGTTGTTTAAAAAATACAGAAAACTTGATGACTATGTAAAGGCCGACCCGCGTGAGTTTGAGCAAGATATTAAGTCCTCTGGTTTTTATCGCAATAAGACAAAAAATATCCTCGGCGCGGCAAAGATGATTAAAAAAGAATTCAATGGCACAGTGCCGGATACGATGGAGGAGCTGTTGCGCCTGCCGGGCGTGGCGCGCAAGACCGCAAACGTGGTGCTTGCCGAGGCGCACGGCACAGTCGAGGGCGTTACGGTTGATACCCATGTCATACGGTTTGTGCAGAGGTTTGACCTTTCGGATTATAAAAATCCCGTGAAGATAGAAAAAGACCTGATGCAATTGCTGCCAAAAAAAGAATGGAGGCACTTTACCCACCGGGTTATCCATTATGGCCGCTACCTCGCGCCCGCTCGCGCCTATGACACCGCCAAGGACCCGCTCGTCAAAATCTATCCGCTCGCCGCAAAACGGTTCCGGGTATAAAAAACCGGCGCCCAAAGGCGCCGGTTGCCGTTACAAGACGCAACGCCGGATAATTTCGGCGGCGAAACGAACCTCTTCCGAAGTGAGGTATTTCGAATTAGTCAACTCCTCTTCCTCGCACAATTCGGTCATAAGAATAGACTTAAGACTTGAGAGTCCGGGGATGTCGGCAAGCCCGTATTGACCAAACACCTCCCCTTCACTATGCGCCATCGAGAAAATGGCGTGATAGCCGAAGAGCATGGCTGTAAGGTCGACGGCGAACTCCGACTCCTTGAGCGGATGACTGTGCGCAAGCAGGAGCGGGTGTGCCATCTCGTGCGCGAGTGCGCGGACTGTATTGGCGAACGAGGCGTTGTACAGCCGTCTCATGGCAAGATGCAGCGTAACTTCCGGCCGGAGCATCGCGAAGGCCGCGACCGGCGGCAAGCTGGCAGGTTGCTCGACCATCGCCACGGTACGTTCAGTGCGCAACTGTTCGTGATACCTGATACGGACTTTGAGCTTGTCGAGTCCGAAGCTGTTGCGGATTTCCCGCACCAGCGAGGGGTAGTCATGCAGTTGATAGAGAGGCCAGAGGGCGGCTTGCGAAACAGCCCGCTTAGCCCCGAAAAGCGCACTCAGCTGTGCAAGTTGGCTACTGATTTGCACTTCGCGGGCAGGCGTGATGTTGAACATTAAAGACCTCCAAGGTGTTCTGTGGAAACAGTACTACATAAAGCATTTTATGTCAAACGCGTGCTTATAAACGCACCCCTTGTGTATAATGGAGCCCATGGCATACGATTTTAAACCTTTCGAGAAGCGGATTAAGGAAATAGAGGAGCGGGCTGGCAAAGAGCTGTCGGGCATACGCACGGGCAGGGCGGCGCCGGCTATTTTGGACGGCGTCTTGGTGGAGAGCTACGGCACCCGCGTGCCCATCGTGCAGATAGCCACGGTAAATGTCGAAGACGCGCGCACTATCCGCATCACGCCGTGGGATATGAGCAACGCAAAGGAGATAGAAAAGGCCATAACCGTTGCCAACCTCGGGCTGTCGGTCGGCGCGGACGAAAAGGGTATCCGCGTATCGTTCCCCGACCTGACCAGCGACCGCAGAGCGCAGCTGTTGAAGCTCGCCAAGGAAAAGGTCGAGGAGTTGCGCACCGAGCTGCGCGCCGCGCGCGACCATGTGTGGAACGACATCCAGAAACAGGAGAATGACAAGTTGATGACCGAAGACGAAAAGTTCCGCGCCAAAGACGAGATGCAAAAGCGCGTCGACGCCGCCAACAAAAGCTTTGACGCCGCGCTCGACCGCAAAGAAAAGGAGATTTCAAGCTAATGTCCTTATTTATATTTATAGCCATTTTAGTCGCGCTCATCTGGGTACACGAGCTCGGGCACTTTGTCGCGGCCAAGTTCTTCGGCATCCGCGTGGACGAGTTTGCCATCGGCTTTCCGCCGCGGCTCTTGCGCATCAAATACGGCGAGACCGAATATACCTTTAACCTCCTGCTGGTGGGCGGTTTTGTGCGCATACACGGCGAGGACCCAGGCACTGATGCGCGCGACCCCCGGAGCATGGCAAGCAAACCGCGGCTGGTGCAGGCGGGGGTGCTAGTGGCCGGCGTGGCTATGAACCTTATGGTCGGCTGGCTCGCGCTCTCCGGGGGCTACATGGCTGGGATGGCGGCGACTCCCGGCTCTTCCGCGTTCGGGGAGGCGCGCGATGTGCGCGCGACTGTTACGCAGGTGCTCCCGCAGTCTCCTGCGGAGAAGGTCGGGCTCATGCCGGGGGACAAAATAGAGGCGCTGCAGACCGGCGTGCAAAAGCTAGGGAACCCGCTGAATGCCGAAACCATAACGCGTTTTATCGGCGACCATCAAAACGAATCACTAGTCATTAGTGTTTTGAGAAAAGGCGCCGAAAAAGTTTTTGTCGCCAAACCCGAGAGCGGTTTGGTCGAGGGCAAAAAAGCGCTCGGCATAAACATGGCTGATGTCGGCGTTCTACAGTTGCCGCCGCACTTGGCGCTTCTGCAGGGAGCTGTATCTGCCAAGCAAGTAACCATTTCGACCGCACAAGGTTTAGGGGTCTTTTTTAGCCAGCTATTCCGCGGAGTGGCCGACTGGGGTTCCGTGGCAGGCCCAATCGGGATAGCGGGTGCGGGCGCATCGGCAGTGCAAAACGGCTTTGCCGCCGCGGCATTTATCACGGCGCTTATTTCCATCAACCTCGCCATCATCAACATTATTCCCATACCGGGGCTCGACGGCGGGCGCCTGCTTATCGTTATTATCGAGGGCATTATGCGCCGCCCCGTTTCTCCCAAGCTCATTACCGCGCTGTCCCTTTCCGGCTTCGCGCTCCTTATNANGCTGATGCTCGTCGTNACCTACCACGACATCGCCAAGCTGGTTGGATAATTATGCAAGAACGGTCGAATACAAAACAAAATGAAATGCGCGCCCTTGCGGCGCATTATCAGAAACATCCGGAACTTTTTGAACAGCAGACATTTATCGAGGATGCCGAGTTTTTAAAAGAGTTTGGCATTTTTATTCCGGATAAAGAGCATTTTATGAGCGCAACCCTAAAGGTATGGCCTGAAGATTTTATCGTGGAGGAAATAGGCGCTGACGGCAAAGTGGAGACTATTTCTTTAGGTTCGTCCGAACCGTCGGGAGAAGGAAAAACGGTATTTGCGACGCTCGTTAAATGCGGACTCTCGACCATAGAGGTTGTCGAGGATCTCTGCCGCATCTTAGGTGTCGCACGAGAAGACATATCTTATGCCGGTATTAAGGATAAAGACGCTTTAACTGCACAGCGTATTTCTATCCGTCGTACAACCCCCGAGGCTGTGAGAATAGTTTCATCCCCTTACTTCTTTTTGAAAGATATTGTCTGCGGCAAAGGAGTGGTAGAGAAAGGGAGGCTCAAGGGCAATCGATTTACCATATTACTGCGCACTGAAGAGTTGCTCGACGAGCCCCACAACTCGGAGGTAATGGCGCGGGCGCTTCAGGCGGTGCAGGAGAAAGGATTTTATAATTTCTTTTACTTACAGCGATTCGGTACCCCGCGCCTGCGCAACTACGAATGGGCGTATCACATTTTGCTGGGCAACTATCGCCAAGCGGTGTTTGACCATCTGACGGCGCCATCTACGCGCGAACTGGGATATTTTAAAAAATTGCGCGGCGAGATTGAAGCTAAGTTCGGACAATGGGCGGAAATTAAAAAGTTACTTGAGCCATACCCAATTATGCTCGCGCATGAAAACAAGGTAGTGGACCACCTGCTTAAAAATCCCGAGGACTACGCGGGGGCACTGGCATCGATACCGGACCAGATTACTTTATGGATGTATGCGCTTGCCTCACTCTTTTTCAATCAAAAAATCTCCTTCAATATCGAGCGCAATCAGGAGCCTCCCGACCGTTTGCCTTTTTTCTTAAGTAACGATAAGGCTGACTGGGACGTATATCGCGCGACTCTCCAAAAGTACGAACTTTATCCTCCACCATTTAAAAACTTGCGCCCGTTTCAGGTACTACTCAAGAAGCGCGATGCCCAAACCAAAGATCGCGCTAAAATTATCAAAGGGGAGGTAACAGACAAAGGCCTTCTTCTGCAGTTTGAGCTTGGCAAAGGGCAGTATGCAACAACATTTCTCTCACACCTTTTTAATTTGACTGCTGGCAAGCTCCCCGAAAAGATTTCACGAGAGCGGCTTGATACCAAGGCTCTTGTTGGAGACCTGCCCATTGCTCCTGTGATCGAGCGTTTTGCCTCTGTAATTCGTATTAAAGGAGAAAATGCTTTTGAGGGGCTATTAGAAAAGGTTAGCGAATAATAAAAAACTCCCGGGCAAGATGCCCGGGAGCTGAAGGAGAACAGGAACTTTTTTATTGCCGCCGGATTAGGCGGGGATTGCCGTGATCGTGTTTTCGATCAGGCTGAGGTAGTACTGGACCTTGCCGTCCGGCTGACGGCCGACGAAGTTGATCGTTGCCGGCTTGCCGAGCTGCGAGTTGTCCCACACGTGGCAGGTCCACCGGGCGCAATAAGACAGGAAGTCGAGCGCCGCGATAACGTCTTGAGGAAGCTCCTCAGTTTGAATTCCGCGGACGAACTCGCACACCACGACGAACTTCGGTATGCGGCTCGCTCGTTCTTGCTTGTACCAGTGCAGGTTCTTGATGGCGAAACCGGCCTTGATGAGGCGGTCCTTCAACAGTGACGCTTGCACGCCATGAAGGTCTTTGATTATCGGCTCGCCGGTGTCCACGCGGCCTTCGCGGTGGCGGCCGACGGCACCGAGGTCATCGGCGCCGGCTTCCTTCGCCGCACGCATATGCTTGTAGTCGACGGCGAAGTCGTTTTTGCGGGCGACGTTTGGGATGCCGCGCGGCACGTGCTTGTCGTTGGTAAAGAAGAACTTCACCAGCACCGTGTTGAACTTATCGAGGTCGAGGCTACCGGTCGCGGCCTGCGCAACGAGAGCGGTCTGTACCTGTGCGTTCATTCTCTCCTCCTTCAGGAAAATGGTCCGTATGGACCGAGTTGATTGACGAAGAACGTTAGTTTTCCCACTCGTCCATCATGTGACGGATGTCGCATGCGGGAGCGTTATGGGTATTTCGGGCGAGAGCTTCTTCAAGGGTAGGGTGGGGCATGGTCACCACTGCGACAAGGTATCCGGCTTCCCGGGCGATCTTGGCATAGGGCTCCCAATGCGCATTTTTCACGTTGGTGTTGTCGCAAACGACAATTTCTTTGCCGCGGGCGATACTATCGGCAAATGCTTGCCGATTGAGCGCGTGATACTCTTTCACTTTTTCTCCTACGAAGCGGTATTCGCCATCAACGTAGAAGTAATCGTCCGTTGAGTGGATTACTCCATTACTACCCGCAACTGCGCGGGCAATGGTGGTCTTCCCGCTGCCGGGGAGGCCACGCATGATGTATGCGACTTTCATGGCTGTCTCCCTGACATTGTCCACTCCCCATATTAGCATACTCAATAATAAAAGTCAAGTATATGGTTATTAGGCTGTTTTGCCTTTACAATGCTTCTCATATGAGACAATCACAGCTTTTTACAAAAACCAGACGCGAGGCGCCGCACGACGAGGTTTCGAAGAACGCGCAGTTGCTTATCCGCGCGGGGTTTGTGCACAAAGAAATGGCAGGCGTGTACGCCTATTTGCCGCTGGGACTCCGCGTATTAAATAAAGTAATAGGCATTATCAGGGAGGAGATGAACGCTATCGGCGGGCAGGAGCTCTCGCTCACTGCGCTCCAAGACCCGGTGCTGTGGCAGAAGTCCGGCCGTTGGGACGATAAGGCTATCGATGTGTGGTTTAAAACACAGCTGAAGTCCGGCTCGGAGCTCGGGCTCGCGACCACGCACGAAGAGCCGCTGACCGCGCTCATGCGCAACCATATTGCCTCGTACAAAGATTTGCCCAAATACCTCTACCAATTCCAAACCAAATTCCGCAACGAACTGCGCGCCAAGTCGGGCATCCTGCGCTCGCGCGAATTTATCATGAAGGATTTGTATTCGTTCTCGCGCAATGAGGAAGAGTTCCGGAAGTTTTATGAGGAGTGCGCCGCGGCATACCTGAAAATTTTCGACCGCGTGGGCTTGGGTTCCAATACCTACCGCACGTTCGCCAGCGGAGGTAGCTTCTCCAAGTTTAGCGACGAGTTCCAAACGGTGTGTCCGGCCGGAGAGGATACTATTTATATACACGAAGGACGCAAGCTAGGCGTGAACAAAGAGGTGTACGACGACGCGACGCTCTCGGAACTCGGGCTGCGCAAAGAGGATTTGCGCGAAGAGAAGGCGATTGAGATAGGCAATATCTTTCCGCTCGGCACGCGCTTTTCCGAGGCACTTGGTCTCACTTACAAAAATGAGGCGGGAGAAAGCGTGCCGGTGGTGATGGGTTCCTACGGCATCGGCCCCGCGCGGCTGATGGGCACGGCGGTGGAGTGTCTCGCCGACGGTAAGGGCCTGGTGTGGCCTGAAGCTATCGCGCCTTTTGAGGTGCATCTAGTACAGCTGGGCGATGACGTTGAAGTGCAAAATGAGGTGCAGGAGTTGTACCGGGAGCTTATCGAAGCGGGCGTTGAAGTATTGTGGGACGACCGCGACGCGCGCGCGGGGGAGAAGTTTGCCGACAGCGACCTTATCGGCATTCCGCTGCGCGTCGTTGTCTCGCAAAAGTCTCTTGCAGAAGGCAAGTTTGAGTGCATAGAGCGCAGCAGTGGCCGCACCGAACACCGCAGTATCTCAGAACTCGTCGGCCATTTGACTGATAAATGATTAGGCAGCTTAAAAATAAATTTCTTCCGCTGATATCCAACGACATCGGGGTGGACCTCGGCACGGCAAACACGCTGGTCTACTTGCGCGGCAAGGGGATTGTCGTGACCGAGCCGTCGGTGGTGGCGGTCAACACAAAGACCGGCCAAGTGGTAGCGGTCGGGACAGCTGCGCGCGATATGCTCGGCCGCACGCCGGCGCACCTGGTAGCGGTAAAACCGCTGATAGACGGCGTGGTTTCGGACTTTGAAGCGACCGAGGAGATGCTCGCCTACCTTATGAACCGCGCGCAGCACTTGCAAAAAAAGATGCTGGGGCCGCGCGTCGTCATCGGGGTCCCCAGCGGCGTCACCAACGTGGAAATGCGCGCGGTCAAAGACGCCGCGCAGAACGCCGGCGCGCGCGAGGTGCACATTGTCGANGAGCCGATTGCNGCGGCGCTCGGCATCAGGCTCCCGATACGCGAGGCNGTCGGCTCNATGCTGGTTGACATCGGCGGCGGCAACACCGACATCGCGGTGCTGTCGCTCGGCGGCATCGTCCGCTCCAAAAACTTGCGCGTCGCCGGCGAGAAGCTCAATCAGGACATCATTGCCTACGTCCGTTCGGAATTTAAAATTTTGATAGGGGAGAAGACCGCCGAAGCGGTCAAGATAGCCATCGGCTCCGTCTCCGAGGGAGCGGGCAACTTTGAGGCCGCTATCCGCGGGCGCGACCTTATTACGGGCCTGCCGCGCGAGGTCATACTCACCGACTCCGACATCCGCGAGGCAATCTCGCAGTCTATCGACACGCTTATCGAGTCGGTGCGCGAGGTACTCGAGACAACGCCGCCGGAGATACTCTCCGACATTATGCGCAGCGGCATCGTGCTGACCGGTGGCGGCGCCCTGCTTAAGGGGCTCGACGCGCTGCTTGCAGAGTGGCTGAAGGTCCCCGTCACCGTCGCGGACGATCCCTTAACCGCGGTGGCGCGCGGAACCGGCGTTATTCTGGAAAATTTGGAGCTGTACCACGATATGCTTATCGAGCATGATGATGATATTGAGTAGAGTGTCCGCGGCCGACGCGCGCGCCAAACGAGCGCGGTTTTTCGGCGTTGTCGCGGTAATTCTGGCTCTCGGCGCCGCGGCGCTGTGGCGCGCGCCGCTCTCCGAAGTCCTTTGGCGCACTTTAACGCCGGTCATGCACGCCCGCTTCGGCTCCGACGCATCATCAACAAACACGTCGAGCCTTATATCGGTCACAGCGGAGCGCGACGCGCTGTATCAGGAAAATTTGGATTTAAAAGCACGGCTCAACCGCGACGCGCGCGCTGGGCGCATATTGGGCGCGGTGCTCCTGCGCCCGCCCGCCACCCCGTATGACACGCTGGTTATTGATATTGGGTCGGATCAGGGCGTTGCTCTGGGCGACACAGTGTCGGCTGGCGGAACAATTGTGGTAGGCACTATATCGGAGGTCTACGCGCGCGCCGCGCGCGTCACTCTGTACTCTGCGCCGGGGCAAAAATATGACGCTCTTTTGCGCGGTGTTATTCCGCTGGCGATAGAGGGCCAAGGCGGCGGCTCTTTGCAGGCGCGCCTGCCGGCCGGCACCGCGGTGTCAGTGGGAGACGCGGCGCTCCTCCCGGGTATTGCCGGCGGCATAAGCGCCAGGGTGTCGCGCATCGAGCGGGGAGACGGCGAGTCGTTTGTTACGCTATACTTTTCATTGCCGGCGGATATGCTCGGCTTGCGTTTTGTAGAGGTCTGGAAACAACCAAATCATGTCACAGAGTAGCCGATGGATATACGCAGTCGCTTTTTTACTCGCATCGGCGGGATTTCTCGTTCCGCTGTGGCCGTTGTCGGTAGCCGGCGTTATGCTTGCAACGTTGTCGGGCCGGTGGATCTTCGCAGTCATCACCGGACTCCTGCTCGACCTGGCGTGGGGCGCTCCCACCGGGACTCTACACTTTTTCTTTTTCCCATTCACAATCGCGGCGCTTTTAGGATTTATCGCGCGATACTACGGAAGCCTCTATTTTTTGGACAAAAACCCGCAAGAAAAAATTTAGTATACTCACTGGATGTGGTTTAAGCTTCAGAAAAGAAAAAAACACCGGGAAATCGACCCGGACGAAATCTTTATCGACTCCGCCAACGCGGGCGAGTTTGACCGCGACCAGTTTGAGGGCCGTATTGAGCGGCCGCTCAACAGGCGCTCGTTTATCGCGGCTGGCGCGTTCATGAGCATCCTCGCGCTTCTTTTGCTCGGCCGCGCCGGGAATTTGCAGATTATAAACGGCACCGCGTACGCGAAACAGGCGCTGGAAAATCAATTGGAACAAAAAGTGATTTTTGCCGACCGCGGCGCCATAGATGACCGCGCCGGCAGGCACTTGGCATGGAACGAGCGGAAGTCTGTCGAGCTGGATTATGCAACGCGCACGTACTCGGCGTACCGCGGGCTCGGGCATGCAATCGGATATGTTAAGGCGCCCGCCAAAGACTCTTCGGGATTTTATTATCGCGACATGTATGTGGGAGTCGACGGCGCGGAAAAAGCCTTTGACGGAATTTTAAAAGGGGAGAACGGACTCACGCTTACCGAGACCGACGCGCGCGGCAACGTTGTCTCCGAAGCCAAAGTCAGTCCGCCGGCGGTCGGAAGCAGAATTATTTTGTCGATAGACGCGCTGGCTAATCAGGGGCTGTTTGACGCCATAGGCGCTCGCGCTCGGGAGGCGCGGGCGGTCGGTGGTGCGGGCGTCATTATAGATGTGCGCACCGGGGAGCTACTGGCCATGACCAGCTATCCGGAGTACTCGCCGGATGCTCTGGTAAGCGGCGATACGGCTGCGATAAAGGCGTACACCGGCAACAGGCATCTGCCCTTCCTCAACCGCGCCACCGACGGACTCTATGTGCCGGGCTCAATTGTCAAACCGCTTATAGCGGCCGCGGCGATAAACGAGGGAGTAATAGACGAGTACAAGCAAATCCTTTCCACCGGCGCGCTCATTGTGCCGAATCCGTACGACCCGGATAAACCGACTATTTTTAAAGACTGGCGCGTCAACGGCTGGACGGACATGCGGCGCGCTATCGCCGTTTCTTCCGACGTATATTTTTATGAAGTGGGCGGCGGATTTGAAGGCCAGCCGGGCCTCGGCATCGCCAAAATCGACGAATANTTGCGGCGATTCGGTTTCGGAGCCGACGCGGGACTNGCCGGCTTTTCCGAGGCATTTGGCACCATACCGACNCCGGAGTGGAAGGCGATAACCTTCCCCGACGACCCGGCGTGGCGCTTGGGCAATACCTANCATACCGCCATAGGCCAGTACGGCGTGCAGGTGACGCCTCTGCAGGCCGCGCGCATGGTTGCGGCAATCGCCAACGGCGGGANNCTGCCGACTCCGTCGCTTATAGCAAGTTCAACGCCGCAGGGCGCAACTATAGACATAAGCGCGCACGCGCTCCAGGTAGCGCGGGAGGGGATGCGACTTGGTGTCACCGATGGCATAGCCGGCGCCGTAAACCTGCCGTTTGTAAGTGTTGCCGCCAAAACCGGCACTGCGCAGGTCGGCATGCGCAACGAAAGTCAAAACGCGTGGATGATAGGCTTTTGGCCCTACGATAACCCGAAGTACGCCTACGCTGTGGTGTTGGAGAAGATGCCTGCCGGCACGCAAGTCGGCGGCTCCGGCGTCATGAGTGACTTTTTTTACTTTATGGAGGCAAACGCTCCGCAGTATCTGAACTAGTAGTTAGCCATTAGTGATTAGCCACTAGGGCAAAACTTGCGCTTTTTTACAATCTAAGTAAACTTACTCCGACTAGTGGCTAGTGGCTAATTTCTAAAATCTAATTTCATGACCGAAGCACTCATTTCGCAGGAGAAGTTTGAAGAACTTACTAAAGAATTAGACGAACTGCGCACGG
>C687J35174_10005141_pt1 | contig 17328 bp, 16 predicted proteins | sample RifCSPhighO2_01_FD_35174 | JGI IMG/M metagenome (IMG submission 35174) | reverse complement strand
CCCCTACCGCCACTGCTAAAACCCCCACCACCAAATCCACCGCCGCTTGAGAATCCCCCACCTCCGAATCCCCCTCCGCTACTATGTGATCCTCCACCAAAACTACCCCCCCAACTCGAACTGCTTGATGAACTACTTGATGAACGACGACGTGAAGAACTTGATGAAGAGTAACTTGGTGAAGAGTAACTTGGTATGTAAACGGGTTCTGGTTCAAATTCCTGCTTCTCTTTTATTTCTTTCCATACTTGATCTTCAGAATATTTTCCTAACATGTATCCTGTTAAAAATTCATCTACATCAAAACTACTTTTGAATCTAGATCTACCCGATTCGTAATCTTTATTTCTGTATTTTGTAGAAATTCTTTTTAATCCCTCAACTTTTTCCTCAAGTTCATCCCTTTGTTTTTTTGTTACTTTTGATTTGTCCTTGAAGTCTCTTACACTCAAATCTATTTCTTGCAGTCTGTCACACATTCTATCATCTTCTGTTCCCGGAGTTTTTCTTGCCATTTCTTTTAATCTGTATATTTCTTCTCCCTTGAAATAATCTTTCAAATCTTTAACTGCCTGAACATGATAGGGATCTTTTTCAGAGTCCATCTCTTTTCTTTCTGCTGAGTATCTTTCCTGCTCGACATTTAAATTTTCAATTTGTGCCATAAGATTGTCTCTTGTTGCTCCAAGTATTGTTCCTTCCTGAATTATTAAAGGCAGTCTGTACTTTGTTTCAATTGGCTCTTCAACTTCTCTTAATTCCGTTCCTAGTTTTTCCACAACCTCTTCCTGTTTTTGAACTTCTTCTTTCATTAATTCTGGCATTGAAAGAAGGAAATCATACTTCTGTTTGTTTTCATCGAAATGAACAACTTTTGCTACCCACGAATCCATTCTTTTTATTAGACCACCGGAATTATACTGTTGAGCTCCAAATCCTCTTTGTAAAAGATATTTGAAGAGTCTGTTTTTTTCGTATGCAGGTAACTTTTCTGCAGCTTCATTTTGCGCTTCTTGCACTCTTGCACCACCTCTAACTAATTTTTCATTTTCCTGTGCAAATCTCGTTTTCATATTTGCATAGTTGTCATTTCTTTCAAGCTCTCCAGTGATTTTTACTTTCGCTTCATCTCTTTCTTTTGCTTTTGCGCCCAGTTTTTCTGTTGTGTCTTTTAGCATTTCTTCCAATGTTTTCTCTTTTTCAATAGATGTTTGCATTGCTCTCTCAATTTGTGTTCTTCTTTTCTGTTTTTCTTTGAATACTGACTCTACCTGTGACCTTAATTCTGGAAGTGTGTTTTTTACCGCTTCTGCATCCATTTCAGGAAGATATGTTGTTGCAAGTTTTATAAAAATAGATTCTCTTTCCTCACCTAGTCTCGAAATTTCAGATTCGTAACTGTATAACTCCTTGCTTAGACTTTCATGACTACTTTCTTGCTCTCTAGTTCTTTTCTCTATTTCGCGATAAATTGTACTTCCGCTTTTCATTTTACCAAGATGTTATCTGTCCAGTTCTTTGAACAGATCTTCCATTTACATCGAATGTTATTCTAGGGGTAGTATATCCTTTTTCTTTAAGACCTAAAATGTTATTATCTACTCTCCCATCTTTTTTGTCTTTTACCACCGATTCAAAAATATTCTCTTCAACTCTCTCCCCCCATTTTGTAACCTGATATGTTCTACCATCCTCTTCATTTTTTATATTCATTGGGATTGCTCTTCCTGTTTGACTGTCAATTGCCTCAACAAAAATGTAAAGTCCGGAAGTTGCTTTCCCCCCCTTTTCTTCATAAATTCTGTCTATTCCAGTCAACTCACCTGGGCGGCTAATAATTGTTATTTTATATTCTTGCTGTAACGCCCCATTTAGTGCTCTTAATTGTTCTACGGCTCTTCTTAATTCGCTGACGCTTGCTGTTCTTATGTAAGAGTCTGCCTCCTGTTTTGTTTTATTTGCTTCCTGAATGGCTTGAGGTTCTTTTGCTACATCGATGACTGATGTATAAACTTGATTTATTAGTCCGGGAAGGATAGAGAAATCTTTTGAGTCTTTGATTACTTCCTCTAACGCTTCCCTATTCCTATTTGCTTCTGATAAATTTTCAACCTTTAAACTTGTTATGCCGCTCTGATAATATGATTCTGCTCTTTGCGCAAAAGCTTCCGGAGGATTTATTCTCCTTACATCTGCAATAAGCAAATCTAAACTTTTTTGAGTTGCGATTATGTTTGATTGTGTTTGTAATCTTTCGTTTGTATATTTTAAGAAATCTTTTTCTTGCGATAATATCTGTTCAACGATTTTAAATCTCTGTCCAGCTTCATGATAATTATTTGGAGTTACGTTATCAGATGATGTGCCATCTGAGCAGAATTGAACAAAAAATTCATTTTGTTCTTTTAATCTGGCTGATACTTCTCCTAAGCCAAACTCAACATCTCTTTTTTCAGTTTCATCCATTGATGCTAATATTGGAGAGTTTGAAATTAATCTTACTTGTTCTTCCAAACCTGCTCTCTCATTATATCCCCATTCTATCTTTCTTTCCACAGCCCTTTCCTCTCCTCTGATTTTTACAGCTTTGAATTCGTGAACTGCCACATTTCCTGTGACTAATGCTCCTGCAATAATTACGGTTGGAATTCCATACACTTTTCCAATTCTTACTCTATCTATGTAAGCGTGAGCAAGAGACGTTGCTAAACCTCTTTGTGGTTCTGTGAATTGATAAAGTCCTGAAAGATATGCTTCAATTGCCTTGTCTATGTCGTCATCTCTTAAGCCCTCTCCCGTAACTTTCGCAGCTTCAAGAATTCTTTTTCTTAAGTCGGCTTTTGAATCTTCAATATTAAGTTGACTACTCACTTGCTCTCTTTGTTTTCTTGCTGCTGATGCAACATCCATTATTCTCAAAACAGAATTAATATCAGTTTGTGGTGTTGGTATTAATTGAAGGTTTTTTCCCATACTGGTTTTTATTAAAGTGGCATTTTTAAAGATATATGTGAACAAACTATAACAAGAGATCAAAATAATTTCCCCCTATTTTGTCCTCTTGAATATATCAACTGACGAATTGAAGCAAAACTTTAGTCAGTTGTTATATATAGTAATAACGCGAAATGTTTAAAAAGGATAATTTAAAGTATTAGCCTTATGAGTAGCGGTTTAAAACAATATCTTGACAGTGCCTTAGTTGTTTTGGATAGATTTGGAATTGCTGTTGGCGGGGGTGAGGAGTCAAAACTTGCAGCTATTCTTCAGGACGTTGTTTCGGTTGATGAGCCCAAAGTTCTTGCAATTGCACAAACTGTGAAAAATATAGGGGCCTTTAGTGAATTAGTAAGGGAGAATGTTTCTGATATGTATGTTGGAGAGAGGTATGAGGATATAACCGGAATGTTTGACTCTATAATTGAAGATGGAAGAAGACTTGTTGGGCAACTTGATGATGGAAAAATTGATTACAAAGAAAAAGGTTCAAATTTATGGATGAGATTGAGCAGAGGGTCTACACATGCCAGATTTGAGGGAATAAGAAATAAGTATTTAGCAGTTGAAGAGGATACTAAAGAACAATTAGATGAAGAAGGTGAAATTTTAGATGCTTATATCAATTTCAGATTTGCTTTGAAAGAAGCGGAAGCTTTATCTTATGAGGTTAAGAAAGCTCAGGAAGTTAGATTGCGTTCTGCTGAAGAAGTTTTATCTAAAGCGGTTATAGAATTAGATGGATATAAAGACTCTGATGAGGCTCAAAAATCAAGGCTACAATTAGCAAGAGATCAGGCTTTGCATGCTCATGGTGTTGAAGATAGAAATTTCCAACTTATAAAAGATGTTGCCGAGTGTCTTGGAAATGGATACAATGTTGGAGAAGTTTTAGTTGCAAAACTTAAACAAACACACGATTTGAAAGAACAAGTTTACAGGAGATCTGTCACTTATTTCACAACAAATGAACATGTTTTCACAACTTTAGATGCGGTTTTCACATCACAGAAGGGATTGCATGAAGCAACTCAAACTCTTGAGGCTATGCAAGCAGGTGCTAATAAGGGATTAGAGGCAGTTGCTGAGCTGGGTGTAAGTTTAGAGCGTGCCGCTCTTAAGGCTGGCTATGGTTCTACTTATAATCCCGAGTCTGTTAAAAAATTAGTTGATGCAGTTGTTAATTATCAACTTGAATCTAGACAAATGATTGTTCAGATGAGAGATCAAAGTGAGAAAGATGCTAAAGAGATAGCAGCAATAGTTGATGACGGCAAGAAAAGATTTGCTGCAGCCTCTACAAACTTTTTAGAATACAAGTCTCAGACTGTTGCTTAATCATAATTACTTCTTCATAATATTTAAAAAACTCGTTTTTATAGATGTTTAATGGATGAACTTGAAAGAAGACTTGCAAATTATTACTATCCTGAAAAAGATAAAAGCGATCTTAAAAATAAAGACCTTATAAGGGCGAAGGCCAAGCTTATTTATTCTGTTTTTAGGAGATATGACAATGATGGAACATTTAGCTATTGGCTTAAGAGAGCTTTTGATGTCGCTGTACCTCCAAAGATGAATGAAGATCAAATTGCTGAAAGATTGCAAAAAATTAGGTTCGCGAAGAATGAAGAAGATGCAAGAAGAATTATTCCCGATCTCGTTACTATGAGATTTGAAACTCTTCCGGGTTCTTGTGAAGCAGGGGTTGGAGAAGTTTCTTGCGGCAGAAACGGAGAGCCAAGGTATACTGCTTATACTCATCCTTTAGTTTAAAGTTTCTAGAAAACTTTAAAAACTCCTTGCATCTTGTTATTTTAAGAAATATATCAATTATTATTGTTGATTATTTATATATCATTTCACATTCACTATCATGCTGAATTTTAACAGGTATGAACATACTTGTGCTTTTTGCGTGATGCTAGCAAAGGATTTATCCTTGCTTAGAACATTGGTATATTTCTAACAGAATTAAATTATATGGAGGTTAATAAATATGGCAAAAATATCACCCGTATCAATAAAATACATGATTCATGCTAAGTTTGTAGCTGAAGGCGCTTTGGAAAAGCCCGACGTAATCGGAGCTCTATTTGGGCAGACTGAAGGGCTTTTAGGAAGCGACTTAGAAATGCGTGAGCTGCAGAAAGAAGGAAAGATAGGAAGAATTGAAGTTGAGCTGGAAAGGAGAGGAAAGCAAACCATGGGTAGTATAAAAATTCCTACAGCATTAGATCAGTCAGAAACTACTTTGATTGCCGCAGCTATAGAGACAATAGAAAGAGTCGGGCCAAGCGATGCGCAAGTTGAAGTTGAGAAGATTGAAGACGTAAGAGGATCTAAGAGAGATTACATTATAGAAAGAGCAAAAAAGCTTATGCAGTCAATAGAAGGGAGTACTGATTCAAGAGAAATTTCTTCTACTATTAAGACCTCAACCAGAATGTCTAAGGTTCAGGAGTATGGAGAGGAAAAGCTTCCATGCGGAGATTTGTCGGGAAAAGAGGTTATAGTTGTTGAAGGCAGAGCTGACGTTCTTAACTTGCTTAGAAATGGTGTCGACAATGTTATTGGAATGAATGGAACAAAGCTTCCTGATGCTATAAGGGAGTTAGGCCAGAGCAAAGAACTTATTTTGTTTGTTGATGGAGATCATGGCGGAGAGCTAATTGTAAAGAATGCTTCAGAAAATGCAAACATTACTTCTGTTGTGACAGCTCCTGACGGCAAAGAAGTTGAAGAGCTTACCGGAAAAGAGATTCTCGGGCAGTTGAGAAAGAGCATTCCTGTTGATGAGTTTCTTAGAAATTTAGGAAGAAACAACAGGCACAATAACTACAATAGAAATTCAGGCTACGAAAGAAGAAGAGAAGAATATGTGAATTCATCTCATGGGAATTCATCTTCTTCTAGTTCTTCTTCCCCGACTTCTTCTGTGAAGAAAGAGCTAAGTGATGATGAGAGAGTCACGCTACAAAAGATTGCTTCTAAGAATGCGGGAACAAGAAAGGCTTTGTTCTTAAATGCAGACTTGGAAAAGTTCAAAGATGTTTCTGTTAAAGCTGCAGCTTCAACACTTAAAAGAATGAGTGATTCTCAAATGCCTTTTGCTTTGGTTGTTGATGGAACTGCAACTCCGGCTATTATAGAGTCAGCCAAGGAAAGAGGATGCTTTAATATAATTGCAAAGAATTTTTCTGCAACAGATGATGACATGAATCTGTTGAGTGCTTAATTATTATCTACAACAAGAATATTTATAAATTGGTATACTTAACCAATTAAATGCCTCAACTTGCAGAGATTACTAATGAACCGATAGTAAGAGATGCTTTATCTATAGAACTTTTTTTGCAAGGATTAATTAATAGGGGGGAAATAAGTGCAAGTTTGTTTGGAGGTGGGCAGAGAAAATTTACTCCTGTTGACAGATTAAGTGGGGAGCGTCCTTATGTTTTAAGTGTTTCGGGGATGAATACTAGATATGAATATGAATCTCATTCTTATGGGGGGGTATTTTCTGAAGATGGAGATCAAACACATTATCATGATTTCTCTCTAAAGAGAGTTCCTAAAGATCGTGTTCCTTTTGAAGGGGCAATTACTTTAGGTGAATTACAAATTAGTGTTTCTCAGGATTGGATTGCAGGATGTGGGGTAGATTATGCTGGAGATATAAGAGGGTTTCTGTCTCTTAGAGGTCAAGGTGATAAATTTTTAGATAGAATTTGTAACTTTGCTAGAGGAAAGGAATAGGATTCTCATTAACATTTAATTCAAATTATTTTTAATAAAGTTTAAATACTAATCTTAGGAAGGTTTCTTCATGGAAAAGACTAGAAGAGAATCTTTAAGCAATTCATTAACCAGAAAGGATTATGAAGGAGCTTACACTCTCTTTAAGGAAGATGAGGAAGTTGTATTTGGTTTGGATGAAGCTGCCTTAAGGGGATTTTATACTAATGTTTATGCTAAACTCGGATGGAAAAGAGCGGAAGATTTGGCTAAGGTCATTTTCTCTAATAAAATGAGACAAGTTTTTGCTGAGAGAAATAAGCTTTTTGAGTATAAAGGTTTAGTGGAAGATATAATATGCTTTGAAGAGCTTTATACCGAAACTCTTCTCCCCTCCGAGTCAGAAAGGATTTTGCATGGAGATCAAATTGACTTCAGGGGAACTATCCTTTATTTAAGGTCTAATGGCCTTAAAGCAAAAGCTGAAGCTATAATAAGGGCTAAAGCTGGAAGGTGATGAGGCTAATTATAAAGTTTTAAATATCCTAATTTTAATCTTAAGTTATGTCAAATATACCTGTGATAGCTGCGGAATTTAAGAGACTTTATGATATTGGAGATTATAAAGAAGCTTATGGTCTTTTTACTAATCAGAAAGAGTTAGTCTTGGGAGTTGATTGTGATACTCTTTTAGCTGTATACAATGATTTTAGGCTAAGGCTTAAACTTGAAGATTTTGCTGCCTTTGGGAATAGTCTAAGAAGCAGAGATACGCGAAAGAGCTTTACGGAAGAAGGAAGGCTTGAAGAGTATCTTTCTCTTTTATATGATATGACCACAAGTGATGAAGTCTTTGATGAGTTATCTCCTGGGAAGTTTAAGAACTCTGGTTCTGAATTTGATGTTGCCTAGTGTGGAGTAAACCTTAAATCTTAACATCATTCATTTTTATTTACGTTATCATATTTTGTTCCAACTCATAATTTGCTGCTCCTTCTGTCGCAGAATTAATTAGGGGTTAATAACACGACGACTTTGGAGGAGTGCAATTTCATATTTATGTTAAGTTAGCAACTTGACTTATCACTTAGACAAGTTTTAAATATCTCTTTTTATTTCTTTAAGATATGAATAAAAGGGGAAAGATAAGTACTAGATTTATGTTGATTTTGGGTTTGGTAATAGCGGTTGCTTTCATATACTTCTTTTTCTTTTTCAATTACTCATGCAATTCACTTGCCTGCTTTCAGGCACATCAAAAAAATTGTGATCACACAAAGTTTGTGAATGATGTTCAGGATGCAACTTGGCAGTATAAAATAATTGGAAATCGCGGAGATTCATGCAGAATTGAAGTCACTTTATTGCAAGTCAGGAAAGGTGATATTGCGCTTGAAAAGTTGCAGGGCGAGAGCATGAAATGTGATGCTCCTAAAGGCCAAATAGCTCCCCCAGAATCAGATTTGAAGAGTTGTCATGGTATCTTGAAGGAAGGTTTGCAGGAAATCATAATTCAGAAAATGCACTCTTACATAATAACCAATTTAGGCGAGATTTCTGCCGAACTTGAAGGGGTTCTTTAAGTTTTTCAGGCTGGCTTTGAGAGTTTTATCGAGGGTAAAAGCTTCAAGGATTTGCTTTTGTTTTTACCCGCTAAATGTTACTACTGATTTTATTTCACTCCCTGTTACTGACTTAAAGTGATTAATTTACCACTATTTAATTATATAAATCTGTTATCACCATAAAGTTTATAAATGGCCTAAATCTAGCATAATTAATTAAATTAAAATGGTAAGCCAAATGACATCAAGAAACGTTTTGGTTTCCTTGATTGCAATCGTTGCGACAGTGTTCTTAGTAGCTAGTGTATCTGCTTTGACAATTGTTGACACATCTCAAGATGATGTTTTAATCTTCGTTGATGGGTCACCAAGCTTAAACGCTGGTTCACCTCTAGCAGTAATGCCGGGTGAAACAATAAGTGTTAAAGTTTGGTTCAAAGCTTTGGATGATGCTGAAAACGTTAGAGTTGAAGCTGAAATCAATGGCGATGATGATGACACTGAAGCTGTAACTGAAAGGTTTGATACAGTTGCTGGGTCTTTCTACAAGAAAAACTTGAGAATAGACGTTCCAGACGATTTGGATGATGACCTTGATGCTGTCTACAATTTGGAGATTACAATAAAGAACAAGGATGATTCTCATGTAGAAACATTCCCATTAACTGTTCAGAGAGAATCTTACAAAATTGAAGTAGCAGCTATTAACATGCCTCAAAGTGTTGAGGCTGGGGCAGCATTACCAGTTGACGTTGTTCTTAAGAACATCGGTAGAAGAAATCTTGACGAAATCTTCGTAACTGTAAGTGTTCCCGGTTTAGGCATTCAAAGAACTGTTTTCTTCCCTGAAGATTTAGTCTCGGTAGAAGATGAAGACATCAACCCTGGCATAGACGAAGATGACGAAGATACTATAGTTGGCAGAGTACTTTTGGATATTCCAAATGGTGCTAAAGCTGGCGTATANAGTATTGAAGTTAGCGTTGATGCTGATGGTGGCGATGCTACTACATCAAGAACAGCNCAAGTTGTTGTTGAAAANGACTTCTTCGGNAATGAAGTAATNTCAACAGTTACTGGTAGAACAATAAAGGTTGGCGAGACAGCAGAATACGACGTTCTGATTGTGAACCCATCAAACAAGTTGAAGGTATACAAAGTTATTCCTGAAACATCAGATGGATTGACAACATCAGTAAGCGAATCTGTTTTAGCTGTTCCAGCTGGTTCAAGTAAGACTGTAAAGGTAAGTGCAACAGCACTTTCTGAAGGTACTTACAACTTTGGAGTTAACGTGTTCGAGGGCGACTCACTTTTAAACAAAGTGATGTTATCTACTAATGTAGCAGGTTCTCAAACTGTAACTTCAGGCAACCCAGTAGTGGTTTTGACAGTCGTGCTTGCAATAATCTTTATTGTATTGCTGATTGTTTTGATTGCATTATTAAGCAGGAAACCTGAGAAATCAGAAGAATTCGGAGAAAGTTATTACTAAATTCCTTTAATTTTTCATTTTTTTTATTTTAGTATTTTCTCCTTTCTTCTTTTTAAAAAGAAGAAAAATTTTGAAAGAGGGAAGTTGTTGATTCTTACGAGATTATTCGTAATTTATAGGCCTGCGAAAAGCTTAAATAATCATATTATAGTAGTAACAATATGACAAGAGAGTTTAATTCACCTAATTCATTAAAAGAATATCTATCTAAACCTGTTTATCATGATAATGGTCTTTTTATAAAGGATGATGAAGATAAAAGAAGAGAAAGACAGGAAATAAGAGATAAAGATCCTTTTGAAATTCCAAGAGAATCTTCTATAAAAAAATTTGATTCTTATAATATTTACATTATAAAAGATTTGTTTGAAGAAAATAAAGAAATTTATTCAATAGAATCTAACTCTAAAAGCTATTATTCTAAACGAGAAATATTCTCATCCAACCAATTTGAAAAGTTGGGGGGGAAAAAGCCTAAAAGAAGAGATGAATATATCAATGATTCTTATGATTTGATAAGACGTCTGAGTGAAGATCTTGATGTGAGCCCGAAATCTAAATGGAAATCGAATTCTCTTCCACCAATAACTCCTCTAACTCCAGAAGAATTGGAAGCGCAGGAAAGAGAAAGAGTATTATCAAGAAGAAGATATGAATTATCGACTAGATTTGGTACACAAGTTCCTAATGATTTAACTGAAGAAGAAATGGAAAGGTTATTCGACGAACAAGTAGAGCCTTTATCTGGAAGATGGTTTTTATTTTTTAGAAGACAGGGAAGAAGATTCGAGTTTCCCGAATCTATGAATGGGCAGTTTAGTGCTATGATGGATGCTTCTGCAAGAAGTTATGTTGAACAGCAATATCATGTTTCTACTCAACTTCCATTAGATAAGCTTTGGGATATAACTTCCATAAATTTGGGTGAACAACCAACTGGAAGAGTTATACAAATAGCTGAAGGTGCTCCAACTCATAAGAATTTTCCACTTGGTAAGATATATGAAACTGTGCCTATTTCAGGATTAAGAGAAAGAGTTAGTCCTTTAGAGGCTACAACTCTATTAGTTTATGGTTTAATAGGGAAGAAAAGGAATAATGTTCAGGCTGCTTATAAGGCATTTGAAAAAGGCAAGTTGGAAGCTGCAAGAAGAGATTTGCGGAATTCCCATTTATCTAGAGAAGGCGTTTTCAGAGAAATAGCTCCTTATTTGGCCCAACTTTCACAAGGAGATGCAAATGCTGCAGAACAAATTCTAAAATACTTTTCTGAATCTGTTAAAACAGAAGATGTGAGTGATCTTGTTGAAGGAATCAGAGGAATGTTTAGACAAGAAAGCGGATTTTCTCACCTTGATTTTAAGATGCAGGATGGGGTTTATCAAGATTTGTTTGATAATTCAAGATTAATGTCATGTACCTTCTTGCCAAACGGCTTGTACAAAGAGGCTACACTTGCTTATCACTCTGACCCCGATGTGGGGCTTTTGCATGTTACTCCTAGAGACCTTGATAGAATATTAGACCCTATTGGAGTTGCTATTTTATTAAATGCAACCGATGAAAACGGAAGAAAATGGTTGGTAGTTGATTCTGTTGAAGGTGGAAGTGATTTATCGAGAGTTAGAGAGAAATTATGGATGCCGGCAGTCTATAATGGAATAGTCGGCGTTGCCAGAGATGTAGATGCTTCTAATGTTTTATTTAATAGCAGGGTACATAATGGAAGACCTAGGGCTTTCGTAAGCAGAACATTTAAAGATCTTCCAAGTACAACCGTAAGGCTTAAAAAGTCTGGTACGACTGACTATTCATCCTTAGGTATAAACTCTGATGGTTCAAAAGAAGCTTTTGAGACTTGGGGTGAAAACGGAAGGGAAGGGGAAGCAACAGGTTATGTTTTGGAGATAAAAAAATGACTATAGTAATAAAAAAAATTGAATTTGAAAAAGACAGAGACAAATTACTGTCAATTGAAAAAGCCGCATTTCAGGAAAGTATGGCTAGTGATAGATATGATTTAGAAAGTCAGTTGCGAAAAGGATTTGGCTTCCTTGCTTTTGAAGGTTCTGAGGATTATAAAAGTGCAGTTCCTTTAGGATATGTTATTGCAGTTCCTCTTGAAAAAGCAGATTATCCTGGATGCAATGAAGATACTGAAAAAGGAAAGAGAAATACTGCTTATGTAGAATCTTTTGCGATGATGCCTGGCGCAAATAAAACTACTTTGTTAAGGCTTATGAGAAATTTAGGAAATGAGCTTGAAAGTAGAGAATATGCAAGAGTAACGATGCATGTTGAATCAAAAAGTAAGCTTCTTAGAAATCTTAAGAGTTTAGGTGCGAAAAGTTTGGGGGATTTCACAAACTGGATGGATTGGGATAAAACATTTTCTTATCTTGAAATGCCTTTAAATGCTTAACTTCCACATTATTTTTATCTATATTTTTTATTCTCTAAATATTTATTAATGGAGTATTTTTGTCCTTTTTATGGTTACTTATGTTACCATGAACAGAGAATATACAACCGAAGAACTTCATGGCAAAAAAGTCATAAGGGGGCAATTTGGATTTGCTAAGGGCAAAAGGTATGCAATAATTGGATTTTCTTCTCCCGATCAGCCTATCGCCAATGTTGTTGGGGAATGTGCAGTGGTGTATAGGGGAAGATCTATTAGTTATTCAGAATTAGGGCGTTATTTGGACAAGGAAGCTAGGAAGGGCTCTCAGATAGTAGGACTGCTTGTTAATCCGGATAGTGGAGAATTGATAATGTCAAATAATATAGCCACAATTATAACAAGCAAAATTAGGGAAGTGAGGGAGTAAAGAAATTTGATCTAAGTGCCCGAATAACAGACCTAATTTAAGATTATATTGATTCAAAATTGATTTTTATAGGAATTTTAGAAAGGATTTCTTGCATATGTTTAGAATTTTCTCTAAAGTTTAATATTCCTATCCCAATTATTTCTCCAGAGTTTTCTGTTTTTCTAACAAATACCTCTTCATTTACATCTTCACAGTAACTTTCTTCTGGGGGATTAGATATAGTAATCTCTAGGAAATCACCTTCATCATCATAGTAGATATTTATTGGACCGTTCATTTTATTCTAGATTTCTTACAAAATGTGCTGTCAAGATAAAGCCATCACCGTTTAAATATTTAACTACGATTCTGAGGTATTTTTCAGCATGTTTTCTATGTTTTTGATAAGAATGATATCTATTCAGGTTTCCTTTATCTTGATGTATTATCTTTATTGGATTTACTAATGTCAATTTAATCTCTTCTAAATAATTAGCCATCTCTTCGTGTGTTGTTGTTATGTGTTTCCACTGTCTTTTTGTTAATCTTATTTTTCTTTTCGTTTTATCTGTTATTTCAAAAACATTTTCCATTTTAAATCTTCAAACTTACTATCTTAATAAGAAGCACCTAGTTTCTTCTTATCAACATCTCTTTTTAAGTGCTAAAATTGTTATATTTTAAGACTGACAATTTTAGATATTCCATCGTGCATGGAAACTCCGTAAAGTGTTGTGGCGTTTGTTATAACTTCATCATTGTGGGTTATTACTATATACTGCCCTTTCTGCATATATTTCCTTAGCAATTGCGCAAGCCTGGCGGAATTTCTTTTGTCTAGGGCTGCATCTATTTCGTCTAGAATATAGAAGTAATAGGGCTTGTATTCCTGTATCGCAAAAATTAATGATAACGCTACTAGAGTTTGCTCTCCTCCCGATAAAGAGGTTACGTCAAAGTATTTACCTTTTCCAACTTTTACTGAAATTCCTATACCTCCCTCAAAAGGATCTTGTTTATTTTCAAGTTCAAGATTTACTTGTCCTTTAACGCTTAATTGAGAGAAGTTTCTCGAGAATATTTCGTTAAGATCCTGAAGCGTTTTTAAGAACGCCTTTCTTTTTTTGATATCTATCTCATGGACGATTTTCATTATACTTTCCTTTTCTTTGTTTAATATCTCCACTTTGCCGTATACTGTATCATACTCTTTTTTTACTTCATCATAGACTTCCAAAGACCTTAAATTTACGCTACCTATCTTATGCAGAAATTCCTGCGTTTCATGAAGCTTCTCAAGCATTTTGTCTTTATTTCCAGTTATTAGCTCTACTCCGGGAAAGTCAAGCAATTCTGTTTCATAGTTTGTGCGCTGCGCATCCAACTTTGCCTTCTCAATTTTTAGGTTGTTTATTTCCTGCTCTATATAGTGAATCTGATTTTGAACTGTTATGAGAGATTTTTCTTTATCATTAATTACCTGATTGTAGCTATCGCGAAGAGCGAACATCTTTCTGAAGCGTTCAGCTAAACTTGTTTCCTCTCTTTGTTTTTTCTCAAGTTGCGTTTCTTTACCTTCTATGCTCGCGAGAAGCTCTTTCATGTCCTCTTCAAATTCTTCTTTTTCTCTTGATATTTGTTTTAATGAGATTTTTGCGCGATCTAATTCTCTTTGCTTATATGCTATCTCCGAGTCTACATTTTCGCTTGTCAGACTTGATAGCTCTTGAAGTTCCACTCTTATTGTTTCATACTTTTGCTCTATTCCTTGAAGGCTGTCTAAGGTTTCTTCAAGATTTTTATTCTGTTTATTAAGTTCTGTAAGCTCTTTTTCTAAAATTGACGAGTTCTCTTTTGCTTTCTTAAGCTGCTCTTTTTTGTCGTCAATTAGGGCTAGTTTTGCCGAATCGAATTCTCTTTTTTTAATTTCATCAGTTATATTCCCAATTTGCTCTAAGAACTTCCCTACTTGCTTTTGCAGTTCTTCCATAATTTTTTTATTTTTCTCGATTTTGCCAGAGTGAGAATTGATTATGGGGGAAGTTTCATCATGTATGTTGTGTATGTGGCTTTCAGTTATTTTGTTTTTGCATACCGGGCAGACTTCCATAGAGGAGATGTCTTTTCTGAGTCTTTCTAATCTGTTTATTTCGTGCTCTGCAGTAGTATTTTCCCTGTCAAGCTCTTTTTCTTTAATATACGAGCTGTCTAGAGTGGATTTAATATGGCTTAATTCTTTTTTTAAGAGTTCTATTCTTTTTTCTACTTCATTTAAAGAAGTTTTTTTGTCATATAACTCTGAGCTTAAGGATTCTAATTGCCTAAGTGCAAAATCAGCTTCATTTTTATATCGCTCATAAACTGATGATTTGTCTTTTATTCTCTCTTTGATTGACTTTAACTCGCCTTTTATTGTGTAGTATTTTTTTCTCTTTTCTTCAAGCTTTTCATATTCTTTCTTTTTTGACTCGAGGCTTTCTTCTTTGCTTGAAAGCTTTGTCTGTCCTATTTCCTTTTTTAGGTTTCGCATCTGTATCTCAAAGTCTGCTATTGTTTTGCCTAACTCAACTATTTGCTTTTCTGAGTTGTAAATTTTCTTTTCCAAATTTTCTCTATTTACCTGGAGACCTATGAGGTTTGCCTTTAAATCTGTGATTTGAGAGTTTAATGATTCTTGCTCTAATCCTGTTGATTTTTCTATTTGAGCGTTTATACCTTTTATCTTCTCTTTCAATGATTCTATTTCTCCCTGAATTGTTATAATATTCTTACGTGTTTTTTCTATTTCAGAGTTTTTTTTGTCTATGTTAACATTTACAGCTTCAACTTCTTTTTCTTTACCCTTTAAGTCATGATTTATTATGCTTGCCTTTAAAGTTTTAACTTGAGACTCAAGTTTCTTGAATTTTAGTGCTTGTTGCCGTTCCTTTTCAAGGTTGTTTAAGTAAGAGGTTCTTTCTCTAAGAATTGCTCCCACTTCTTTTAATTTCTCATCTGTTCTCTGCAATTCTTTTAATGATTTTTCTTTTCTTTGCTCATAAACTGAAATTCCAGAAACCTCCTCTATTATTTTTCGACGCTCCTCACTATGCATTTTAACAAAGCCCTGGATTTCTCCCTGAAGAATTATGTTGTATCCGTTTGGATCTATTCCTGCTTGGGCGAGTAAAGATAAAACTTCCTGCCTTGTTTTCGTTTCATTGTTTATTTTGTAAATGCTAAGCCCGTTCTTTCTGACTATTCTTTTTATAGATATTTCATCCTTTTCTATGAAGAATGCCTTGTCTGAATTATCAATAATTAATTCTACGGAAGCTTCTTTGGCAGGATTTATTTCTCTGTTTCCCATAAATATAAGATTTTTGGCCTTTGCTGCACGCATTGACTTTATGCTTAATCGGCCAAGAACAAAACATAATGCATCAGAAATGTTTGACTTTCCAGATCCGTTGGGACCTAGAACAACATTAATTCCCTGATTAAAGGGAATTTCGGTTTTTCTTACAAAACTCTTAAATCCTTGCATCACCAGTTTTTTTATATAAGCCATTTTTTATCTCCTTTTGATTTGTTATCCTCTTATTCTGATTCATGATTGATTTCACCTATGGTTTTTATCTCTCTAATCAGATCACCATATCTATTTATTCGATTTGGAAGTTTTTAAAGTTTTTATTGATTTTTTTGCCTTGTGCATTATTTGTTTATTTTAGTTCACATATTATTATAAATCAACAATTGGTTTTATTCGCATGGATCTTAGGGGATTTAGGGGTTGGCGTGTTGACGTTAGTTTCAGATACACAGGAAATACCGATTTTGATGATCTGGTTTGCGAGGTTATTGAAAGGATAAAAAGATCTTATAGCCTTACTTCTGAAGCCGTTATTAATATGGAGGGTTCAAGAGTGGGTTTTATAGGGCTTCGTGCAGAACCGCTTATAAATTTTTTAGGCGAGTATGACACTGGCAAGGGAATTTTCTTTGACTTGAGGAGACATGATAATTGTTATGGTGGTGGGGATTATTATAAAAGGAATAAAGACATTAATTCAGATGATGTTTTGGGATTATAATAAATTCTGCTGTTCTTTTTTGGCAGCCATGGTGTTTATGGAAATAGTCTTCAAGAAACTTTATTGTTCTCTGATCTGAAGCGTAGCCACTTCCAAAATCCACACCTATTTTTTCCTTTATTTTTTCAATTTCAGCGTCTCTTGTTATTTTTGCAAGTATTGAAGCAGCAGAGACTGAAACGTGATTTTGATCTGCCTTGTGTTCACATGATATCTCCAGGTTAGATAAATTGTTTATTTTTGTTTTCAGAAAATCACTCCATTTGGTTATATTTGGGGAAGGGCAGTCAACAACTACTTTGACTTGTTTGAAAAAACCATCTTTATTTATCTTATTTATTACCGAAGCCATTTTTATGGCCTCTAAGGAATTTAGATTAATGCCTATTCCGTTTGTCGCGTCTATCTCATCTGGGAATACCATAACTATCTCAAAAGTTTCTGCCATCTCTTTTATTTTTTCGGCAAGCATAGCCCTTCTTTTTGGTGTGAGCATTTTAGAGTCTTTGACTCCAAGTCTTATGAACTCTTTGGCAGTTGCATCATTTATTAAACATCCAGCCAATACCATAGGCCCCATCAAAGGACCTCTTCCAGAATCATCAATACCTAACATCAACATCTTTTGAGAAGTTAATATGGGT
>C687J35174_10005128_pt1 | contig 17356 bp, 12 predicted proteins | sample RifCSPhighO2_01_FD_35174 | JGI IMG/M metagenome (IMG submission 35174) | reverse complement strand
ACATTAGCTTCACGATTTTCAGCTATTTCATAAGAAATAGAACCATATCCAGATGAAGTGCTTTTTAATTCATCAAAGAAATTACGCATCAATTCACGAAGTGGCATTTTCGCAGAAATAGATGAGCGATTGTCTCCAAAATCATCAGTTTCCCCTATCTCCGCCTCATGGTCAAATAAAAGTTGCATAATGCCACCCAGATATTTCGCTGGAGTTATTATTTTAACCATTACCCATGGCTCAAATACAGTTTCAATATTCCCATCATCAGGAAAAAAATACGGGGAGTAAATTTTTTCTTTTTTCCCATTTTTAAGCAATACTTCATAAGTAATAGATGGAGTAGTTATAATCAGTTCTAAATTAAACTCTCTTCTTAGTCTCTCAGTAATAATTTCTAAATGTAACATCCCCAAAAAACCACACCGAAAACCACGACCAAGAGAACCGGAAGATTCTTCTTCGTAAGAAAAAGCAGAATCCGAGAGTTTAAGTTTCCCTAAAGCTAATTTAAGCTCAGCAAAATCATCCGCATCTTCTGGAAAAACAGAAGCCCAAACTACAGGTAATGGTTGCATATAACCCTCCAGTGCGGGTAAGGGATTTGAGAGTTTAGTGATCGTATCTCCAACAGAAGCAATACCGGGCTTCTTTATACCTGTGACAATATAGCCCGTATCTCCTCCCGAAAGACATTCACGCGGAGTTTCTTCGGGTGAAAAAGTGCCGACTTCCAGTGAATTAAATTTTTCACCCGATACCACAAACATTAAATTTTCACCTTTTTTAACTTTTCCACTAAGCACTCGTATAAAAACAATAACTCCTTTATGATTCGAATATTTAAAATCAAAAACAAGCGCGCGTAAATTATTATCACCCTGATGTGTTTCTGTTGGTTCTGGAACACGTTTTATAATTTCTTGCAAAAGATCTTCAACCCCTTCTCCTGTCTTGCCTGAAACTAAAAGTATTTCGTTTGAATTGCAACCCAAAAGCTTCACAACCTCCTCTCTAACTTCAGACACCCTAGCCAAGGGCGAGTCTATTTTGGAAAGCACGGGAATGATTTTAAGACCTCCCTCGCGCGCCATATTGAGCGTAGTCAGTGTTTGCGCCTGTACTCCTTGAGTAGAGTCAACCAGTAAAATAGAGCCCTCTACCGCCTTCAAGGCGCGAGAAACCTCATAAGAAAAATCTATATGCCCTGGGGTGTCAATCAGATTCAGAATATATTCCCGTCCCTCGCTACGTCGTTCAACCCTGAGAGTTTCAGACCCGATGGGCTCGGGACCTTCAGGATGCCAGAGCATCCTTACGGGTTGCATCTTGATAGTAATTCCCCGCTCGCGTTCAAGCTCCATCGAATCAAGCACTTGGTCTCGCATTTTTCGTTCGGGAACAGTGTGTGTAATCTCAAGCATTCTGTCCGCCAAGGTACTCTTACCATGGTCAATGTGCGCAATAATTGAAAAATTTCTGATGTGTTTTAGGTCCATAAATTATTCTTGCTTAAAAAATCCGCCTGCCTGAAGATCCCACAATTTTTTATATAATCCATCTTTTTGATTTGCAAGTTCTTCGTGAACTCCATCTTCAATAATTTTTCCTTTTTCCAGTACAATAATTCTATCCATTTCTCGTATGGTTGAAAGTCGATGCGCAATGACAATTGTTGTTTTTCCTTTAATAAGCGCATGAAGTGCATCTTGAATCAAAGATTCAGAATGAGAATCAAGTGAGGATGTCGCTTCATCAAGAATAAGAATCGGGGCATTTTTAATAATGGCTCGAGCTATCGCAACACGCTGGCGTTCACCGCCAGATAGTTTAACCCCCCTTTCCCCTACATAAGTTTTATAACCAAAAGGCAAGGTGTCGATAAAATCATCGCAATGTGAAAGATGGGCGGCATTTAAAACTTCTTCATCGGTTGCATCACGCCTACCATAACGAATATTTTCCATAAGTGTACGATGAAATAAAACTGGATCTTGTGGCACAAAAGCAATTTGCTCGCGAAGATTTTCCTGAGTAATGTTTTTAATATCAATTCCATCAATCATAATCCTTCCAAAATTAACATTAAATAATCTCATAAGCAGACGCACAAAAGTGGTCTTGCCTGCGCCAGAAGAACCGACAATTGCAATTTTCTGCCCAACAGGAATTGTTAGAGAAAAATTGTCTAATACTTTTGTATTATTATTTTCATATATATATGTAACATTATCAAAAACAACTTCTCCTTTTATATTTTTAGCAATTTGTGTTGATTTATCTATGATTTCATATGGTTTATCCAAAACAAGCGCCATCTCTTGGGCATCAGCAAAACCATCATAAAAAGTACGTGTAATGCCTGCAAAATCCCAAAGATTTTCCATTAAACGACCTAAATAACTTTGGATAAGGACCATCACTGGCAATCCAATAAGTCCGATTTTCCAATCGCCAATAGCAATCCAAAAAATAACAAACTCTATCGCTAATACATAAAAAGCTTGAATCGCAGCTAATCCATTCCATAAATACCAATTCAAAAGAATTGCTTTTTTTTGTTCTTGAATAACTCCCCCGACACGTTCTTTCTCATAATTATGTCCAGTAAATAATTGAATTGAAAAATGATTGCCAATAGAATCAGCGATTGCTCCTGTTGTTTTTGTATCAGCCCGAGCGGCAATTACATCATATTTTAATTTAAGTCTAGTATAAATTAAAGCTGTTACTAAAAACACAAAACAAAACAAAGCTAATATATAAGCATACTTTGGAACAAGGGAATAAATGGCGATAACCGTACCGATAGATCTGATCACCAGTGGAATTCCATCTCGAACTAGCCTATCCATTAATTTTTCAAAAGCCCTAGCGTATTTATTTATTTTCTGAGTAAGTGACCCACCAAAGTTATTTGCAAAAAAAGAATGTGAATGGCCCATCATATAAGAAAATGCTTGTTCGCGAAGTCCTGCCATTACATTTGCCTGAAAATAAGAATTTGAAAACTCAACAGTTCGTTTAAATCCCATACGAATAAACCCTAATATAAAAATAATGATAATAATATTTTGTGCGCTATTGGCAAAATCAAAATTATTAGAACTTAATAGATTCCAAAGTTTAAGAAACTGTAAAGGAATAATAATATCAAAACCAACAAAAATTATTGAACCAAATACAATAGTAAAAAAAGAAATTTTAAAATTCCTAATAACTTGCCAAAAATATTTAAGCACCAAGTTTCGGTGCAAATTTGAATAGTCTTTTTCCATATAAAACACAAAATACGCCCATAAAATGGGAACCTAAGCTAGTCTATCAGAAAAATACAGTTTTTTAAAGCCCTTCTTGTGAAGGCGGGAGAATTTTTGTGCGCCAGAATTTGGTTTGAAGAGTTTTGGTCAAATCTTTTAATTCTTCACTCTTAAGCAAATACAATACCACAACAGCGGCTATGATACCTAGAATCCCAGAGATAAATCCCTGCAAAAACACTCCCCAAAAAGTGATAGTGCCAAAAATTGGTGATAAAATATTTAAACTCAGATATGCAATCAAACCTAAGAAAAAAGAAGCACCTAAGCTTTGGAAAAAGGTTTTAGTAATAAAAGATTCCCCTTGCATAAAATCTCTTCTAACAAAAAACCAGTGTAAAACAAAATTCAAAATTGTACCTGCGGAATAAGCCAATGGCAACATCAACACTTCCGTACCTGGAATATCTGTAACTTTCAACATTGATTCTATAAAATAACGAAAGAGAAGTACATTTTCAAAAAGATAAATAAATACATAGGATAAAATTATAATTAAAATAGAAGAAAATAAATTAACTGTAAGGGGACGTTTTGTTTCACCCTTTGCATAATAAGCTCGAGACAAAAGAGCAATCATGCCCTGGGCAATAACTGAAACAGAAAAAATGGCAAGAGATGCCGCTACTAAACGAGTATTTTCCCAAGAAAAAGAACCTGAGCCAAGTATTACCCGCACAATCTGCGCACGAAGCACTATAAAAAGAAAAGTCACGGGTAAAGACCAAAAAACGATAGCTCGAGCAGCAGATTTTAAATGATCTCTGAATTCATCCATTTTTCCAAGAGATATAGACTTAGCTAAAATTGGAAAAGCAGCTACTGCATAAGATATGCCAATGATATTAAGTGGTACTGATTGAAGATTAAATGAAAGATTGAAAATTGAGATAGACCCGCTTTTTAAATATGAAGCAAGAGCAATAATCGTTATAAGAGCGACATTATTAAAAGCCAAACCAAGAGTTCTTGAAAGCGACGTTAAAGCGATAGCCTTTATATCCAAAAAATTAACAGATAGAGAAAATTTTGGAGTAAATCCACAATTACTTGACGCAAATGCTTGTATCCCAAAATGCATAAAAGCTCCTAAGGCAACACCAAAAGCAAGTCCGTAAATTCCTAAAATCGGATATAAAAATACAACACCCATGATAATCCCAACATTATAAAGAATCGGACTTAAAGAATAAATAAAAAACTTCCGAAAAAGTTGAGTAACGGTGCCAAAAAGATTAGAAAGCCCCATTAGTATAGGTGAAAGCAACATTATGCGAGAAAGTTCAATTACTTTTATTTGCATTGACGAAGAAAAACCCGGAGCAACTAAAGGTATTAAATATGGCATTAAAAAAAAAGCTAGAAGGGAAACAAAAACCATTGTGATGAAGAAAACAGTGAAAATATCATTTAAATATTTACGAGCTTCATTCGTTACTGTTTCTTTGTTCATTTTAGCCACCAAAAAAGGAATAATCACAGTAATAGAAGCAAGAGATGCTATGCCAATAAAAATAAGATCAGGCACGCGAAAAGCAGCATAATAAGCATCAAGCAAAGGCGAAGGCCCGATAAAATGCGCGATAGACCGATCACGAAATAACGCTAAAATTTGCGAAAGAAAAGCAAAAAACCCCAAAAGAAGCGCAGCTTGATTTATATTTCCATATTCTTTACCAAAAATTCTAAGAATTTTCTCCATTCATTTATCTAGTTAGCGCCTTTTTTTGTAGAATTATTTTTTGTTTTATCATCAATCGCTTTTGGGGGNACAATAATATCAGAGGGAACAGCAACATCAGAAGATACTGCATTTTCATTGAGGCTTGCAGTTTTTAAAGAATCAATATACGTTATCAAACTTTGATTTTCTGGAGAAAAAGAAAGCGCTGTTTGTGCATAAGAAAGTGCACCCGCATTATCACCCTCACTTTTGGCTATTTGAGAAAGAACAACTAAAGCATCAATGTAATCGGGTTTAAGAGAAAGAGCGGTATTAGCATAGTCTTTCGCTTCCTTGTTTTTTTCAGCTGTAAAAGACGCTTTTGCCATGGCAAGTTTAAGTCCTGGATTCAAAGGGTTAAGAGTCAATGCTACTTTATAGGCCTCAATTGCTTTACTATAAGTATCTTTAACACCCAATAAAGCCAAATTCTGATACAAAGAACCAAGCGCTTGAAAATTTAAATAGTTTTTGGGGTTGTATAATATTGCGGATTGCGCGCCATTTATCGCTTGATCTAAGCTTGTTTGTAAATCAGCTTTCTCTACTTCTGATAAAGACGCTTCCTTGGCAATTAAAGAATTTAATTTTACAAGATATATTTGCGCATAAGTACGTAAATACAGATCACTGGAATATAGTGTTAAAGCTTTGTTAATAGAGGCTTCAGCAACTGGGACAGTCGGAGCTGCTAGTGCTTTTCCAAAATATGAAACAGAGGTGAGACGCTCTATATATTTAAATGAAGCGACGGCGGAAATAATTATTATAAAAACAAGAAAAAATATGAACGGAAAACTTTTTTTATGATTACTTAAAAATATTAGCAAAATTTCTCCATTTGAACTACTGGAAGCAGATAAGCCTATAAACACTCCAGTGAAAGCAAGAGCTAATAAAAATAATACTGGCCCCGTGGAATAAAAAAAAGAAGAAACAAATAAATAAAAAGATAATATAAAAAATGCCACCATTTCCCAATTTGCATCATTTTTAATATTAGAAAAAATTGATTTTATACCACCAATTACAAATAAAATGAAAAAAGTAAGCCAAGTAAAAATACCAAGATACCCGGTAGTGGAAGCAAAAGTTGGTATTAATCCTGAACCAGAATTAAAAGAAACATCCCAAAAAGCAGTTGTGTTAATTGCAACAGGTTTATACATTGCCCAGGCTTCTCCGAATTTGTTTGGACCCACACCAAATAAAGGATTTTCTTTAAGAACTGATTTAGTCACCAACATTGTGGCTGAAAAAGAAGGACTGATTTCACTACTTAATAAGCCCAGACGATTCGGCAAAGCTTCTCTAATAGACTGTCCCGACATAAAAAACAAAAGCGCTATTATTGTTATTACAAAAGAAAATACCGGAAAATGAGTTTGTCCTTCTTCGTTTACAACACTCTCATTTAGATTTTTATGAGAAGTAATTAAGATTTTGTAGATAAAAATCATTAAACTAGAAATTCCAAGAAGTATCCAAACAAATGAAAAATTCACAACTGTAATTAATATCATAGAAAGCACAATCAGCACTTCAAGTATCCATTTTTCTATTTTTGTCGTTGAAAAAAACTCAATTACAAGAAGCGACATTAGAGCAGAAAACCCAGCAAAAAATCCAAGCGCATTCCAAGATCCTAAAACATTATTAGTCTTCTCAATCAAGACTCCTAATGATAGAACTTCAGGCATAAACAAACGGGCACTTTGAAAAATTAAAACAACCGCAGAAGATAATACTGCCCCAAATAAAACTATTTTTGCACTTCTAGGATTTTGAAAAAGAATAGAAGACATTAACATTAGAAGAAAGCCGCAAAAAATAAACCAAAAAGTACCAACATCAAACATGGCGCCAAAAAAAGATACTTGCGGAGTCTTTGTGAAAAGAGCTGAGAAGAAAAATGCCAAAACAATACCTCCGCCTGATAATAATATATAAGATTTAGGTAAACTAATTTTACCATCTGAAAATCGGGCAAAACCCCAAAAAATAACTGAAAAAGTAAGCCCAACCACTAAAAGTAAACCCTTGGAAATTTCAATAGAAGTTTCAATCGGGATATTGGTAAAAGGCAAAAAGAAAAACGGCAATAATACTATAACCAAAAAGAGTGATAAAAATGAAAGTCTATCAAATATATTTAAACGCATAAATTTATTATACTATGATTTAATTTAAAAATACAAGTTAAAAAATTACAGCACAATATTAATAAGTCTTTTTTTTACATAAACAATCCTTTTAACTTTTTTCTCTGCCATATATTTTATAATAGTCTCATCTGCAAGAGCTTTCTTTTTTATATTTTCTTCATTTTCGTCCGCCCGTATCAGTATCTCTGCCCGAACTTTGCCATTTATTTGGATAACTATTTTCAACTCTTCATCTTTAATTAAATTCTCGTCCCACTTGGGCCATTGGCTCAAAGTGATTGTTTTCTTATTGCCTAATGTCGCCCACAACTCTTCTGTTATATGAGGAGCGAAGGGAGATAAAAGTTGAAGAAACATCTTAAAATCTTTTTCTAAAACAGATGGAGCTCTTTCCATCTCTGTCGTAAAAATCATCATTGTGGAAATTGCTGTATTGAAATGCATATTTTCTATGTCTTCAGAAACTTTTTTGATTGTCTTGTTTAGAAGTCTCACCAGATGCTTTTGCTCAGGTCCTCGATTATCCGGGTCCCCTATTCCAGTGAGATCATTCTCAAAAGCATGCTGATTCGCCTTCACACGCGAAGCGATTTTCCAAACTTTTTCCAAAAATCTGCGCGGACCAATAATAGCTTCCTCACTCCAAGCAATCGCTTGATCAAATGGACCCATAAACATCTCATATAATCGTAATGTATCTGCGCCATATATTTTTACAATATCGTCCGGATTTATCACATTCCCTTTGGATTTGGACATTTTTTCTCCACCTTCTGCCAGTATCAAACCGTGAGAAGTCCTTTTCATATATGGCTCGTTTGTGGGTACTAAGCCTAAATCAAATAAAAATTTATGCCAAAAACGAGAATACAAAAGATGAAGAGTAGTGTGCTCATTGCCGCCATTGTACCAATCGACGCCTCCAACGTCGCCCTGAGCTTTTCGAAGAGCATTTCCTTGAAGCCAATATTCCAAATTCTTTCGACTCGCAAATGCTTTGTTATTTTTCGGGTCCGTATATCGAAGATAATACCAAGAACTTCCAGCCCAGTTTGGCATCGTGTCTGTTTCCCTTTCAGCTTTGCCTTTACACTTCGGGCATTTAGTATTGACCCATTTGGAAATATTCGCGAGTGGTGACTCACCGCTCTCTGTCGGCTGATAATTTTTAACTTTTGGCAATTCTACCGGCAAATCTTTCTCCGGCACGGGAATCAATCCACATTTCTCACAATTTACTACCGGTATCGGCTCACCCCAGTATCTTTGCCTTGAAAATACCCAGTCGCGGAGCTTGAAGGTTGTTTTTTCTTTTCCGCCAATAAACTTTGTAATTTCCTTTTTAGCTTTTTCGGAATCCATACCATCAAATTTCCCAGAATGAACCAAATATCCTGGACCGGTAAAAAATTCTTCCTTCCCATTGAAAAGTTCCCAGATTCTTTCTTTTTCTGAAATATTTATAAAATTTAGAACTTCATCAGGTTTTTTCCATACCATTCGGTGTTGTTTATTTTCAACCTCGGAAATAGAAATCTTTTCCCCGTCTTTGAGTTCGAAATATAGATAACGGAAACGCGCGCGCATATTTGTTTGTTTCCTTTGGTGATAAAATTCAATGTAAGAAAATCCGCCTAATTGTTTTATAAATTTTGGATTCATATATCCTGATTCCTCTTTGATTTCGCGCTTGCCAGCAGAGACAATATCCTCGCCTTTCTCTATTCCTCCGGATATAAGCGTTCTAACCTCTGAAAAATCTTTCCATTCCTGGCATAAATACTCATTTTTTTCCCAATGCTTCACTATACACATCACAGCATCTCGATTTCGAAATGGAATACCTTCTCTAACCGCGTATGGACCTTCGGTATTGTGAACAATATGCGAAACTACTTGTTTGATCGGCAATTTATATTTTTTCGCAAATTCAAAATCACGTTCATCGTGCGCTGGAACACCCATTATCGCCCCCGTGCCATACTCTGCAGACACATAATTGACCACAAATACGGGTATTATCTCACCACTCGCAGGATTCTTCGCCTTAAGTCCAGTATCAACACCAATTTTTTCCTTATTTTCCCTGTCAGTATCAACTTTTATGCCGAAATCTTTACCTGTCAGCTTCTCCGCAACTTCCGGCGCTAGAGCTAAAAAGGTGACTCCGAAAATAGTATCGGGACGTGTTGTAAAAACTTTTATAAAATTTGAAGCGGCGAAGATTTGGAATTCTATTTCCACCCCTTCACTCTTCCCGATCCAATTTCTCTGCGCCAATTTAATTTTTGGAAGATAATCAACATCATCTAAATCTTTATCAAGTCGCTCAGCATATTTTGTAATCGCAAGCATCCATTGTTCTTTTTCTCTTTTTTCTACCGCAGTTCCACAACGCTCACAAACACCCCCTATCACTTCTTCATTAGCAAGTCCAATTTTATCTTTCGGACACCAATTAATCATCATTTTCTTTTTATAAGCAAGTCCTTTTTTGAAGAATTGCAAAAAAATCCACTGTGTCCATTTATAATATTTTGGATCAGTAGTATTTACTTCTCGCGACCAATCAAAAGAGATACCAAGCGATTTTATTTGTCTTCGAAAAGTATCGGTGTTTTGTTTAGTGACAATTCGCGGATCTTTGCCTGTTTTTATCGCGTAATTCTCCGTCGGCAAGCCAAACGCATCCCAACCTATCGGATAAAGCACATTAAAACCCTCCATTCTTCTTTTTCTAGAAATTACGTCCATGCCAATATATGGTCGTGGATGCCCCACATGAAGCCCATCACCTGATGGATATGGAAACTCAATTAAACTATAATACTTGGGTTTTTTTGATAAATCCTGAGCTTGATATATTTTCTTTTTTTCCCAAATAGATTGCCAATTCTTTTCCAGTTTTTTATGGTCGTATTCCTTCATATCTATCCATAATACAGAAAAAATGGCTTATTTGCAAAAGTAATTTTTACTATTTTAAAATTTAATTATTTTTGATATATCTCTTATTGATATTAATTGAGACATATCCAAGTCCTATAAATATAAAACCGAGAATAACCAAAGAAATCGGCCAACCCATTGAATCTGTAAAATATTCACCTGTAATATAGGAAACATGCGCAAGAAGGAAAAGAGTACTGACCACCAAAATAGCGCGACTTCTCATATAAGCTGACAAGAAAAGTCCGCCAATTACAATAAGAAAGTAAAGCATTTGCCATGGCACAGAATCAAATACTCGTGAAAATGTAGCGCCAAAAAAACCAATACTGCCAAAGAAATAAAGAACTCCGATAAGTTCCTTATTCCATCCATCACGAAAAGAATATGCAAGTAAGAGATAACTGACCCCCACAATCATTGTAAGATATGCATATAAATCTCCATGCATATAAAATGAACCGCCAACAATTGACTCAACAAGAAGATAAAGAGAAATTGTACCGTGAGTTATCGCAAAAAAAGTTAAAACAGCATTTTTATGAACAAAATTTAGTAACAAATAAAACATGAATATCACCCCGAAGGTTATAGTGACAGGCCACAAAGAAATAAAATCAACATGGAGTTCATAAAGAGTAACCATTGCTCCACCAGGAATGAGCATTCCGCCAATACAATGGAAAACTGATCCAATATTATCCCCAGGTTTTTGCTTAAGCAAAAGCGACCCAATAGTTGTAAGAAGAAAACCTAAGCCCAACGTAACCAAGATATGCCCGAAGGATCCTATGTCATTCCAAACTTGATAAACAAAAATAATAATGCCAATACCTACAATAGCCGCACCTAAAACATATAACATCTTAGTCACGGAAAAATGGGACAGATTTTCTCTATTTGCTCCATTTTGCGCTGGAGTATTCTGCACTAAATTAAGCCTACTTGCTAACTCTTCGCGACTTACCTCTCCAGTGTTTATTTTATTAGATAGCTCTTGGAACAATTCTTCTTTATTCATAAAAAATTAATCCCTGCCTGGTAATACCCAGCCAAGAAATTGAAAATTATTCTGATAATAATATTGGTCAGTACTATTAATAAGATTTATTTTCTTTTTATTTTTGCCTTTGGTAAGATAATAACCATAAGAAGAATATCCGCCACCGCCAAAGAAAAAGAAGTCCCCTCCTCCAGTATAATTATAATTACTTGAAACCGTAAGACCATCGGGAGATGTCAAAAGATTATTCAAGGTGAGCATCTGCGCTTCATCCATGGTTATTTCCCTGCTTTCGTTTTTCTTTGTGTCATGTAAAAAAATACGGGCAGTATAATTTTCATTGATGTCAGGAATTTTATTATTATCTGAATCTTGAGTAGGATCTATTGAATTTATAACTAATTTATTATTTACAACCGAATATCTTTTTTGGAGATAATTATCACAATAATATGGATAATGGTAATTTTTACCGTCAGTACATGATGTATATATAAAATTGTAACTAGTAGAAATAAAAAGTGACGGAAGATAAGTACTCAAAGCAACAATTATTATAAGTAAAATTGGTAAAATAAAAGCAAGCAATATGGCAAAATTTTTCTTTATAAATTCTTTCATAGCTATATTATACTCCATACAGCAGTATGGGCAAGCGAAATAATGCGATTATTAGAATTTTCGAGTATACAAAGCTCTCCAGCTTCTACCTTGCCAGAAAAATCTTTCATCACTTCCTCAAGTGCATATCCTATAGATAATGAAGAAGAACTAGTCGCGTAAGAAGTTAAAATTACAAAGAGTGGCTTATCGCTCAAGACTTTTTGTACCAGTGAGAGTAATTTCGGCAGATTTTTCTCTATTTTCCAAGTCTCGCCTTTCGGCCCACGACCGAATTTCGGCGGGTCCATTATAATAGCATCATATTTATTTCCCCTTTTTATTTCTCTTTCTAAAAATTTCAAAACATCATCTTCAATCACGCGCATTGGTATTTTTTCCAAACCCGACAATTTTTGATTTTCTTTCGCCCAGTTCAATGTTTGCTTTGAAGCATCCACATGCGTCACTTCAGCTCCAGCACGCAAAGCAAATAGACTCGCGACCCCGGTATAACCGAATAAGTTTAAAAATTTAATTTTCCTTTGTCCGTCGAAGCCTTGACGAAGACGGGTCTCTATAAAATCCCAATGGCTAGCCTGTTCCGGGAAAAATCCCAAATGCCGGAAGGGTGTGGGAGAAGCTAAAAATTTTATACCCTTATATTCCATTTCCCATCTGCCAAAGGGCATCTTTGACATCTTCCATCCCGCCTTCGCTCCAACCTTTGAGCTCCAAAATTTTCCATCTGCTTGTTCCCAAGTTTTCTGTATTTCCTTCGTCAATGCCTTTGGCCAGAAAGCATCTTCGTACGGCCGAACAAAAATATATTTACCGAATCTTTCCAACTTCTCCCCTTCGCCTGTATCTAAAAGCTCGTAGTCAAATTGACCCTGAGCAGGGTCGAAGGGCCACTCTTTTGAATAAAAAATTTTAATTTCGTTTTTCATATTTTATTATTTTGCAAAATGTTATACTAAAAATTCTCTTGACCCTTTGATATGCTCAGGGTGATTGAGTTTATATTAAAAACTCAATCACATCACCGTCTTTGACAATATATTCTTTGCCTTCGGTTCGCACCAAGCCCTTTGAGCGAGCAACGGCATAAGAGCCGCAATCTAATAAATCCTTCCAATTTATCACTTCCGCGCGAATAAACTTTTCCTTAAAATCATTGTGTATGGACTTTCCCGCTTCAGGCGCAGTGGAACCGCGACGAGTCGTCCAGGCGCGGGTTTCGTCCTCTCCAGTCGTCAGAAAAGTTATCAGGCCAAGTAAATCATAACTTGCAGTGATTAATTTATCTAAACCTGTTCCGAAAACGGGATCAACCTCTATATAAGGACCGGATAGTTTAGACATAAAATCTATTTTGACATTTTCAGCGGCTTCTGAAGTATTTAGAACATATAAAGTAGGTTTTTTTATATTTGCCAGTTCAAGTTCCATGTTGATAACTTCTATATCAAAAAGTGGATCAACTTTATTATGAACATGAATAGTGTTTGCGTCTTCAAAGATTCTTACAACTTCAATGATAGCGTCTACCTCACGAATATGAGAAAGAAATTTATTACCTAATCCAGCACCTTCCGATGCGCCCTTAACCAGACCCGCAATATCCACAAATTCAACTACTGCGGGAATAATTTTTTTTGATTTAGATATTGCCCCAAGTTTATCTAATCGAATATCAGGCACGGGCACAATACCCACCGATGGATCAATGGTGCAAAATGGATAATTCTCTGCCGGCACACCCTTTTTTGTCAGTGCGTTAAAAAGCGTAGACTTTCCTACGTTTGGCAACCCAACAATTCCGATCTGTAGAACACTGTATGACATTTTGATTTATAGGTATATAACCATATACTAGTAATTTATCTTGATTCCCGACCACTTTATCAATAATCTTTGTAACTATGTCTCTTTTTTGCTTAAATTTCAAGTTTCGTAAATGTTTTATTGCGGACTTTGCAAAATCTTCAACCTCATATGGATGTGGAGCAGTTAGTTTTATTTCTTCTTGCTCCTGTTTGATCACCATTATTTGATACTCAAGTGAATTCACTTTCTCTCTTAGGGGTATTGTATAGTCCTTCAACTTTTCAAGCGTGAATACGCCATCCGCATATGCTTTATTGTATCGGTCTTCTTTGCCTTTGAGAATGTCTATCTCTTTTTTCATGGTCTCTATATTAGAAAATGAAACCTGCTTTCTGCCCTGCTTGCTATCTAACCAACGATTGACCTGTTTAAACATTAAATCTGGAGAAGACATAAGTTTTACTATTTTCTGCCAGACCAATTTATCAGCAATCACTGAATTTAGCCCCTTTTCAAAGCAAGTTTTTTGTAAAGGAAAACTATTTATTCTGTCATTGCAACGATAATAAAGATTTTTTCCAAGTGGACTGCAACCACATCTTCTTTTCCCACAGGTACACCATATTTTTCCTGCAAGAAGATAGTTATTCTTTTTTCTTCTGTCTGCCAATGCAAAGTTAGCTTCTAGCTTGGCTCTAGCTCTTTGATATAGTTCTTTTTCAATGATGGCTGGCACTGGTATTGTTATCCATTCTGCCTCTGGTCTAAATTTACGACTACTCTTTTTATTTTTTCTGTATTTTTCTTCCTTATGGGGTTTTTCTGGAACGATTGAATAGTGTTTGCCGTAATGTGCTTCTCCTATAAATGCCTTGTTATCTAAGAGAGAGCTGAGAGTGCTTGTACTCCAAACCCCTTTCTTGCTCTTGCGTGGTTTTATTCCCAATACTTTCAATCTCTTTATTACGCCTCTTATAGTTTCTCCCTCATTAGCAACCCAACCAAATATCATTCGCATTACTCTCGCTTCATCTTCAATGATTTCCCAATAACCATGCAAGATGCCGTTTTCCTTATTTTTAAGAATATATTTATACCCATATGGAGCATTAGCAATTACATGTCCTTCTTTAACAGTTCGTAATTTTCCAAGTCGGAAGCGTTCAGCTATTTTTGCTCGTTCGTATTCCGCAAATAAACCCCTTACACCATGAAGAATTTTATCCTCAGAATTTTTCGGGGATGAAACTGTAATAAATATCACTTCAACACCAGCTTCTCGCAATTCGTCCATTACCAATTCTTGATATGAATATCGCCTTGCCAGCCTGTCTGGGTCATAGACGATTACTGCCTCCCACATTTTCTTTTTAGCGTCTGTTCGCAGTCTATCAAGGGCTGGACGGATTAAAGTATCTCCACTCCAACCCTCATCAATATATTTCTCTACAACCACATAACCATTTTTCTTGGCGAGTTCTTCCAACACCATATCCTGATTTTGTATGGTTTGTGCCTCCTCCTGACCAGAGGTTGAAACTCTCTCATAGAAGCAGATAAACTTAATTTCTTTCTTATTTTTTATGTCATCAATCATTTATTTTTATGTTTCTCTAGAAACTTTTTAAACTCACTTTTTGGTATTCGCCATAAAGCAGTCTTGCTTTTCCCAAGTTTGTAACCCTTAAGCATGCCTCGCTTAAGCCAACGATCCACCGTGCGAGGATGAACTCTTAAGTTTTTCGCTACTTCATCATTTGTAAGAAATTCCATAGTATTAGTATATGCCTAGTTATACATAGATGTCAAACTATAAAGTGGATAACCCTTTGCTAGATTTTTGTGTTTTGATAACCTCTTCAAAAAGAATGTCAAAAGCTGTGTTCAGTTCATTCTCTGCATCCCCTGCTTCCCGCTCAATGAACTCATAAACGACTTCGGGTTCTTTCTTTTTCTTTTTTTCTGGCTTGAACTTCATGAATTATAGTTTTTTAGTACCTGTAAACTTATTTTCCTTTTTACTTAATAACCCAGATATTCCAATTAATGACCGTTCAAAACGATCTGACATTCTTAAATATCTCAAGTATTTTCTTGTTGGTTTTCCTCTATAGTGAGTACGCTTAACCTCAGCTTCCATTTTTTCAAGATCTGGTATGCTGATAATCTTTCCAAATCCTTTCTGGAAACCACCCACATTACAGCTTTCATAAGATAGCTCAGCACAATGACGACATCCATAATAATTTCCTGTTTGATAAAGTATCCTTACTCTCCGTCCGCAGTACTGACTATTCTTGTATAACCCACAAATAAAAAACCATTTTTTGCCACCAAATCTACAAGATATGCTTTCCATCCTGAAAGAGAAATCCATATCGGTCCATTCTTCCTCTCCATGCTTGCGAACTTTGTAAATAAATTTAATATTTGGGTTTTCTGAAGAAGTATCAACCTGTATATTTATGTTTCCTGTTGGGTTTCCGTTCATAGACCAACTAAGGTTTTCATATCTATATCCACTTAAAAAATTATGCTTTCTAAGCCAGTCAAGTTCAATTCTCTTAGCTTGCTCTGTAGTACCTCTTGCTCCTGAGTAATAATATCTAGCCATATAATTGTTTATTACCTAAATCCTTTGAGATTAGAAGTCATTTAAGCTCATTGGGCTACTACTTTCTGATAAATTTACCCCACCCTCGTCATCACTATTGTTTTCAATTCGTGAGGAAATAAAAAGTGTAGAAGGAAAAATTAAGACCTTTCGTTTATCGTTTGGGTCCTGTTCTTGCCAGATAAGTCCTGATGTTTCTAAAATAGGGATAATCTCCTGTCGGAGCTTTTGGGTATCTAGCATACGACCATAAACCTTGTAATGGTTATCTAGAATATTTTGCCGAGTGATTCCATTTTTTGGAGTTTCTCCAGTAATTTGTGATTGAAACTCGTTTTTTTCTTTATACAACGGAAGAATTATTTGGGTGTAAATTTCATGAATATAAGGAGGAATGCTTAGTTCCTGACTGATTGAGATTTTCTCCCAAAGCTTAAAGGCTTCGTGTATATCGTCTTCATTCGCAATAACTGTATCCCCTCTGCGTTCATGCCACCAAAGGTTAAGTAAAGCAAAAGATTTTATAAGAGAAAGAAAGCTTTTAATATCTCTCTGATTACGGGGTTGCAACATTTTACCCGAAGTAAGAAAATACTCTTTTATCTTTTCTTCATTAGAAATTTCAATATCATTAACTCTCTCTTGTTTGATCGCTTGAATACGAAGCTTTAAAGACTTTCTTTTTGGGTCATTTTCAAGCCATTCCCTATACGCTTTATTATTTACTTCCTTGTGAATAGTGTTGGTAATACCTGCCTTTATTTTCTCTTGATTAACTTCAGGAGATAGGAGAATAAATCGTGTCTGTTCTTGTTGGTCCATACGAAGTACGGCAGTACAAAAGATAACAGACGGATACCCCTTGAGTGCAACCGTTTTTGTCCGATTTCCACCCTTTTGATTTTTATCTGTAATTTTAGACCTCATTATCTTCTCATCATGCGAGAGAAAGGAACGAAGCCCCTCTAGAAGCCCCACATGGGGCATATCGGTGAATATAAGTATCTTTCGGGATAAGTCTATGGTTATTTCATTTGTCTCCTTGTTGTAACTTCCTTGCTCATGAAAGAAAGCAGTCTTAGAGCAATTACCAAGTTTGATAACATCTTCATTGGGAAAGAGTTTTGATACTTCAAGTGCTATGTAGCTTTT
>C687J35174_10005125_pt1 | contig 17358 bp, 19 predicted proteins | sample RifCSPhighO2_01_FD_35174 | JGI IMG/M metagenome (IMG submission 35174) | reverse complement strand
ATGTTTGGGATAATCAATGCAAGAGTTGTCAGCAAGGGAAGGTATGGAAGAACCAAAGAAATTAACCTCGCTGTGCCCGGAAATACACTAGATAAGATGAATGATATTTTAAAAGAAGGGCTTGGTGTATAATATAAGCATTTTTTTTTGGAAAAGAAAACTAAGGATGGAGAATTTTTAAAATGCTGCAGGAGATTAATATCGATAAAAAGAAGATTATTAAAGATTTTTTAGATAGAGGATTTTTATTGAGCCCTGGTTTTTTTCAGGGATTTAATGAGAGTTATTCGGATGTTATCTTTGAGGCTTTGAGCAGAGTGAAGAATAAACCTCTCGTTATTAATGAAGATTTGTTATTGATAATAAAAGATAATGAACTAAAGAATGAGATTAACTGGCTTGAGTTTGACAGGTCCAGAGTGATGATTGAGAGAGGGATGCAGAGCAAGAATTACTTTTTGTTTTTGGACATAATGAATTATAACTTGAGTGAGGACAAGAAAAAGATTCTGGAAGAAGTTTTTCAGGAGAATAATGAGCTTGGAAACGAGATTGATGAAGAGAAGACAGGAAAATCTGGATTGATTGTGCTGCAAAATTACAAGGAGAATGAAAAGAAGAGAGAGATTCAGGATTTTGTCAATTATTTTAGAAACAGGTATATTGCTTTGAGAGATATTTTAATGAACAGGCAGGAGTTAAAAGATACTATTGCCATTAACAGGGTTTTGAATAAGCAGGATAAATCTAATATTGCTATAATTGGTTTTGTTAAGGATAAAAGAGAGACTAAAAATGGAAACATCCTGCTGACTTTAGAGGATTTAAGCGGAGAGATTAATGTTGTAGTGAATAAATCTAAAACCGATCTTTTTGAAATTGCCAGAGATATTGTTCTTGATGAGGTTATAGGACTTACTGGCGGAAATGGGGATAAAATCGTTTTTGCGAACTCGATTTTGCTTCCTGAAATTCCTTTGAGCAATGAATTAAAAAAACTTGACAAAGAAGGATATGTTATTTTTACCTCTGATTTGCATGTTGGGAGCAAGATGTTTTTTAAGGAAAATTTTTTGAAATTTATTTCCTGGCTGAATCTTGAATCTGGGAATGATGAACAGAAGAAAATTGCGGAAAAGATTGAGTATCTGTTCTTGGTTGGGGATTTGGTTGAGGGTGTTGGGATATATCCAGGGCAGGAAGAAGATTTGGTTATTAACGACATTTACAAACAATATGAAGAGATGACTGAAATGCTTTTGAAAATCAGGAAAGACATAACTATGGTTATTATCGGCGGGAATCACGATGCTCTGAGATTGAGTGAGCCGCAGCCTATGATTGATAAGAACATAGCGAGAAAATTATTTGAAATGAAAAATGTTTATTTATTAACTAATCCTTGTTTGGTGAATATTTATGCTTCTGATTCTTTTCCAGGATTTAATATATTGATGTATCATGGCGGAAGTTTTCCATATTATGCTGAGAATGTTGATAGTATAAGAAAGGCTGGAAGATTGGATAGAGCTGATTTGATTATGAGATTTTTATTGCAGAGAAGACATCTTGCTCCAAGCCATGGAAGCACATTGTATATTCCAGACCCCGCCAAAGATTCTTTGGTTATTGAAAAGGTTCCGGATTTTTTTGTTTCAGGACATATTCATAAAACCCAGGCGCTGAATTATAGAGGGGTTACTATGCTTGGCTGCGGATGCTGGACAGGACAGACTGAAAACCAGGAGAAGAGAGGAATTGTTCCTGATCCTAACAGGGTTACACTGGTTAATTTACAGACGAGGGAGGTTAGGATTCTCAATTTTGGAGACTAAGCATTTTTCTTTGGAAAAGAAAACTAAGAATGGGAACGAAAAGCATTAGTGGAAAAGAAAACTAAGAATGGAAAAATAAAATGGAAATGAGCGAGAAAATGAAATTGTATTTTGATGACATCTCTAAAAATGTCCATCAGATGTGGGAACTTACCGACAGCTTGAGAAAAAAAGGGCTGGATGCTGTTGACTCTGTTGAAATACCTATTGCGAAGAATATGGCTGAAAGGGTTGAAGGTTTGATTTCTGTTGTTGCACCGCAGATTAAGGGATGTGGGATGGTAGAGAGAATTCACGAACTGGAAAAGGAATATGGAAAACTTGACTGGAGAGTTGCTTTGATTGTTTCTGAGGAGATTGCCAATGAGAAGTTCTGCAAATTCAAGGACAAGCATGAAGCTATGGAGGTGGGGATAAGAGTTGGAATAGCTTATGTTACCAACGGGGTGGTTGCAAGCCCTCTGGAGGGATTTACCCATTTAAAATTCAGGAAGAGGAAAGATGGGAAGGAATACGCTTCTTTGTCTTTTTCAGGGCCGATTAGGAGTGCTGGAGGGACTGGAGCCAGCGTGTCTGTTATTATTGGGGATTACATAAGGAAGAAGATGGGATACGCAGCTTATGACCCTGAAGAAAATGAGATTAAAAGAATGGTGACTGAACTTTATGATTATCATGAGAAGGTTACCAACCTGCAATATTTGCCAAGCCCGCAGGAAATTGAATATATGGTTAGACACTTGGAGGTGCAAATTGATGGGGATCCAAGTGAAAAATATGATGTCAGCAATTATAAAGATTTGCCCAGAATGGAAACAAATAAAATAAGGAATGGAATATGCCTTGTTATTGGAGAGGGGTTATGCCAGAAAGCGCCTAAACTCTGGAAACAGCTTGGAAAATGGGGAAAGGATTTTGGAATGGAGCATTGGTTTTTCTTGGAAGAATTTTTGAAATTACAAAAAACAATTAAGTCCAAGGAGAAAAAAACTACAAATGCTGTTGAAGCAAAAATCAAACCTGATTATACTTTTATCAAAGATATTGTTGCTGGAAGACCTGTTTTAACTCATCCATTGAGAGTTGGCGGGTTGAGGTTGAGATATGGCAGAGCAAGGAATACAGGATTGAGTTCGATGGCTATTCATCCTGCAACAATGGTTGTTGTTAATGATTATATTGCTATTGGGACCCAGCTTAAAGTTGAGAGACCCAGCAAAGGGTGCGCATTAAGTTCTTGTGACAGTATTGAAGGGCCTATTGTCAAGCTTAAGGATCAAAGTGTTGTATTTTTGGATAGTTATGAAAAAGCAAAAAATTATTTTGGGCAAGTTGAAGAGATATTGTTTTTAGGAGATTTGCTTATCGGGTATGGGGATTTTTTTAATAGGGCGCATATTTTGGTTCCTCCTGGCTATTGCGAGGAATGGTGGGTATTGGAACTTGAGAAGGGGATTGTTGATAGATATGGGAAATTAGATTTTGCTGAACTTGCTAAAGAGACTGAAATTGATTCTGAGAGATTATCCAAGATTTTTAAAAATAATGCTGAAGATGTATCTTTTTTACTGGCTAAACAGCTTGGCTTGTTTTTGAATATTCCTCTACATCCCAGATGGACTTATCACTGGAAGGATATTAATAAGAAGCAATTTGAGAGCCTGACTGGGTGGCTGAGGAAGGGGGAGATTGCTGATGATGGGCTGGTTTTACCCCTGATTTATGACTTGGTTTCTGACTTAAAAGAAGAAGACCCGAAAAGAGTTTTAGAACTGCTTGGAATACCTCATAAAGTTATTGGGAAGGAGAAGGTTGTTATTGAAAAGGAAGATAAAGATTCTTTGCTTTTATGTTTGAATAACCTTGAATTTTTTGATGTTGGAGGGGAAAATGGATTGGAGATTATTAATCAGATTTCGAAGATTAAGATTAAAGATAAATCCGGGCTGTTTATCGGGGCGAGAATGGGCAGGCCTGAAAAAGCCAAGATGCGAAAACTAACTGGAAGCCCCCAGACTTTATTTCCTGTCGGGGCTGAGGGGGGGAAGATGAGGAGTTTCCAAGCTGCTTTAGAAAAAGGATTTATCAAGGGAGATTTTCCAATTTATGTTTGTGAGTGCGGGAAGGAAAACATATATCCTTACTGCATTTCATGCAAGAAAAAAACAGAGAAGAGGTTTTATTGCAAAGAATGCGGGATTTTGGAAAAACAATGCGAGAAACTGGATAAGCAAGGCAAGAAACATAATAGCTTTGGATATAGAAATTCTTCTTTAGATATTAAGGAATATTTTCAAGCTGCTCTGGAACAATTACAACTGCAGGAGTATCCTAAACTGATTAAAGGAGTAAGAGGAACAAGCAATGAGGACCATACCCCTGAGAATCTTGTTAAGGGAATTTTGAGAGCAATTCACGAATTGTATGTTAATAAAGATGGGACAATAAGATATGACGCTACAGAATTGTCAATAACTGCTTTTACTCCTGAAGAGATTGATACTAATATTGAAAAACTGAAGAGTCTTGGATATGATAAAGATATTTATGGGAATGAGATTATTGATGAGAAGCAGATTATTGAGTTAAAATGCCAAGATGTTATTTTGCCCGGGCAGGAGACTGGGGAAGAGGGAAGTGATGATGTCTTGTTCAGGGTGAGCAAATTTATTGATGATTTGCTTTTGTATTATTACAAGGTTGATGGATTTTACAATCTGAAGAGCAGGAAGGATTTGGCTGGACATTTGATACTTGCTATAGCCCCGCATATTTCTGCAGGCACTGTCTGCAGGATTATTGGATTCAGCAAGACGCAAGGATTTTATGCTCATCCGATGCTGCATTGCGCTGTACGCAGGGATTGTGTTCATCCTCATACCAAATTTGTTTATTCTGATAATCTTGGTAAGGTCGGCTATGAAAAGATAGGGGAGCATGTCGAAAATTTACTCGCTCGAGGAGCAAATACAAGAGTCATTGATGATTTTGGGACTATTGCAGTTGAAACAAATAAAGAGATTTATGCTTATGGTGAGGACCCTGATACTAAGAACCTGGTTAAAAAAAGAATTAAATATTTTGTTAAAGGCCCTTTACAAAAGGAGTGGATTAAGATTACTACAGCAACTAACAGGAATTTTATTATGACTCCAACGCATAAGTTTATGTATCTTGATAGTGAAAATAATTTTAGATTTAAAGAAGCATTTCAATGTAAAATTGGTGATAAATTGCTCGTTTCTGATTATTTCAAGCCAGAGGTGTTTTATAAAGAATTAAATCTTATTAAAGAGTTTATAGACACTTGCGAAGACAATGTATTAAGAAGAATCAGAATTGTTAATGGCTCAGATTTTTTTAAATTTTTTGTCAAAAAAATAACTAAAAGACGGCTCGTTGAAATATGCAGTTTACCTCAAAGCTGCCTGCGATATAAGAACTTACATGAATGGTACGATAGTGTTTCTTTACTTAATATTAAAGAACTGGCACTTCATGGATTGTTAACTTATGAAGATTTACCTAGAGGTCTTATGTTAAGGTTTAATTTTGGGAGGGCTAGATTTAGAAGCTATCTTACACTTAATATTAATTTAGCAAGACTTCTTGGGTATTTTACTGCTGAAGGACATTTAAGATCCAACAAGACAACAAAACAAATTAGTTTTAGGAATAACGATAAAAATATTCAGAATGAAATAGCTCATTTAATTAAAGAGATATTTGGTGTAGAACCTATTTTTGAGGAGGATACTAAAATAACTATCGCAAATTCTTTGATATATTATATCTTTAGAGATGTTCTTAAAACAGGGTCAAATGCTAAAGAAAAAAGAGCCCCCCCCATTTTATACAATTGCGAAGATAGTATGATAGCAAATTATGTTTCTACTTATATTGACGGAGACGGTTCTATTGTCAATGAAAGAAAGTGTATAACCTTTTATTCTGTTAATCGTTCGTTACTTGATGACATTGCATTTTTATTAACGAGGTTTAATATCGCCTCCAGGTACATTTCTATTAGTCCGAGAATTCCTGGCAGATTGGTGTTAAACAAATATTTACTAAAAGGAGAGATAAAGAAATTCCCGCTACACCATCTCGCGGTATATGGGGAAGATGCCTTTAAACTCGGTTCTGTTTTAATTTTAACCAAAAAGTCAAAGAGAGAAAAATTGCAGGTTTTGATGCAAGCCCGTTTTGGTGAAAGACATCTTAATGATAAACCCCTCATCTCATTTGGAGATTCTTTTGTAGATTATATTAAAACTATTGAAATTGTTTACGGAGAAAATAACTCTTATTGTCTTGAGGTCGATTGGATAAGAGAAGAAGAGAAGAATATTATCTGGGGGGAGCAGATAGTTAATACTAGATGTGACGGTGATGAAGTTGCGTTTATGCTTTTGATGGATGCTTATATTAATTTTTCAAGAAAATATCTGCCTGCGCATAGGGGAGCAACGCAAGATGCGCCATTGGTTTTAAGTTCTATGCTGATTCCTAGCGAGATTGATGACATGGCTTTTGATGTTGATTTAGGTTCTAGTTATGGGCTGGAGTTTTATAATGCCTGCGAGATGTATAAGATGCCCTGGGATGTGAAAATAGAGCAATTAAAATCGAGATTGGGAAAACCTGAGCAGTATGAGGGATGGAGATTTACGCATCATACAAGCAATATTAATAATGGGGTTTTGTGCAGTGCTTACAAGTCAATACCGAGCATGCAGGAGAAGGTTTTTGGGCAAATCAATATTGCGGAGAAGATTAGAGCTGTTGATGAGAGTGATGTTGCCAGACTGGTTATCGAGAGACATTTTATAAGAGATATAAGGGGAAATTTAAGAAAGTTTTCCACGCAGGAATTCAGATGCGTTAACTGCAACGAAAAATACAGAAGACCCCCTTTATTAGGATGCTGTCTGAAATGCAATGGGAGGATTGTGTTTACAGTTGCTGAGGGTTCTGTTATTAAATATCTTGAACCTTGTTTGTCCCTTGCTGAGAAGTTTGAGTTACCAGCGTATTTAAGACAGAATCTTGCTTTGACTAAGATGAGGATTGAGAGTGTTTTCGGAAAAGAGAAAGAAAGGCAAGAAGGATTGGGGAAGTGGTTTTAACCTTTTTCTTTGTAAAGAAAAACGTTAAGACGAAAAAGAAACAGACTGAGAAAAAAACATTGTGAAAAGATAGATTTAAATCTTTTTCTGCTTTCTTTTATTTATGGAATACCGATATAGTCTCAATGATACTGTAAAGATTTCTCAAGAATCTTCTTCTGGTTGGCGAGGTAAACTCGCTGTTATCTTAGGTCTAAATGAGAATATTTATGGCGAACCAGCATATAAAATTGCTGTTGATGTAGGAACTAGTTTTTGTCCTGCTGCTCTTCTGGTTGATGAAAAGGATTTGCATAGATTAGGACTTTTGGAGAGTCTAAAAATAAGAAGAAGATTTCCTTCGAGGAATATTGTTAGCGGCGTGGAACTTGTTCATGAGACAGAACTTTTATAGCAATATCTCTTTTCGGCAAGCTTAAATCTTTTTCTATCTTTTTTTAATTATGCCAAGAGGAGAATTACGATTATTTGCATGTAGAGCAGGCAGGCATTTTGGAGAGAGGGTTGCGGATGAATTACTTTCAAGCGGCTGCAGTAAGAGGGGGCTGGAGGTTTATTCTTTTAAAGAATTTGAATGTGGAGAAAATAAGCAACATGGCATTCTGGAGAGTGTGAGGGGAGCAGATGTTTATCTTTTTCAATCTGGTTCTAGAGACTTAAAATCAGGCACTTCTGTTGATGACCAGCTCATGGAGCTTTACAGATTTGCGAATGGGATGGAGAATGCAAATGCTGGATCTATCACAGCAATTTTTCCGTATCTCCCCTATTCAAGGCAGGATAAAATCTGGGAAAGAGGAGAGCCCTATAGCGCTGTTCTGACTGCAGCTCTTTTGAAAACTTCAGGAGTAAATAGAGTTATTACTGCGGACTTACATGCTGACCAAATAAGGGGTTTTTATAGTGCTTTGAAAATGCATATGGAGCCCATCCACGCATCTTATGTTTTTCTTGATGAACTAAGAAAGTTTTACAGCAAAAGATTGAATGATTTTGTTTTTGCTTCTACAGATGCTGGAGGAGGAGAAAGGGCAAAACATTACCAGAAAAAAGTTCCTGGAAGCGGGCTTGCTTTTGGGAGCAAGATTAAAAGTTATACGGCTGTTGGAAAAGTTGTTGAAAAGGTAGATGTTGTGGGAGATGTTTCAGGAAGAGATGTTATGATTGTTGAGGATATGATTGATACGGGCGGCTCACTTCTTAGAACTGCAGAAATTGCGAAAAAGAAAGGTGCAAAAAGTATTGTTATTGTAGCTGCACATGGGCTTTTTAGCGGTGGTGCGGAAAGAAAACTGGGAAGGGCACATTCTGACGGCTTAATTGAAAGAATATGGTGCACTGACAGCGTTTTCCATAGCAGAGATTTTTTACATAATAACTCCTTTATCAATGAGGTTTCTCTCGCTCCTCTCTTTTCACAGGTGATTCAGAAACTGCATCATGGTGATGGTGTGAGCGAAGTTTATCGTGATTAGTATAAGAGGAATAAGATTGTTGGAAGAATTAAACAACCGATTAGTGTTACTTTGCTGATTCTCTTTAATTGTGGGATGGTTCCAAGAGCTGTTGATGTGATTAGGACAAGCAATCCAAGCGGCTCAGAGATTATTGTTACTAGGATAATTATGACCAGCAATGCGAGAATGCAGATTAATTGATAATTAATTTTTGTTATAATCCTTGAGAAATATCTAGCCAACTTTATTGTGATTATTGATGCTGTTGACGCCGCTATTAAAGCTGTTAGAATAAAAATTGTTATTTCCTTAATTTTTATTTCTGGCAATAACCTTGAGATTACAACTAAAAATCCTGAACGTGTTTTTTCTATTGAGAATAAAGCAATTAGAGAGAGCATTGCGAATGATGCTGAGGTGAACCCCGTTAGGATGAGGAATGTATTTCTTTTTAATCTTTGGAATGAAGATGAGATTGCTGATGATTGGGATGATGAGACTGAAGGGAGGAATCCCAGAGTGATTGATGACAGAAATCCCAGAAAAATCGCTTTTATGAATTCTTTTTTCTCTATTTTCGGGAACTCTATTATTTGCTGAGGGATGACCGGTTTGTTTTTTATACTTAAAATTAAAATGCTTGTTCCGAATAAACCCGATAATAACGGCAGTAATGGCTGTTTAACATCTAGATTTAGGATGATTAATCCTAAGCTTCCCGATAATAAAAAAATGATTAAAGCTGGAATTTTTTGCTTTTCTTTTAGAATTAAGAATATTGAAGCTATTATTAATATGAATGGGATGAATTTTGAGATTAAAGGATAGAGTAACTGAGAATAAGGAATGAGCAATGGGAATAAAATGGCAAAGGTGATTATCGAGGAGAGTGCCCCTAAAATGAGATAGATGACGGCTTGATATGCATTGCCCTGCAACAATAATGCGTGGCTCGGCAAGGATGCTAAAGCGTAATCTTCGTTGGGAGCTCCAAGAAATGTTGAAGGAAGAATATCTAGGAAAATATGGGTTATGGCTATTGAGATTATGAAAACCGATATGGTTAATGGCTCGAAATTGAGCAAGAGAAATGCTGAGATTGAGAAAAGAAGTGCCGCTAAAAGGTTTATATGGAATCCTGGAAGCAGTCCTGTGATTACTCCTAGAAAGATTCCCAGGAAAATCGCTAAAAATATTTCAAACATCTTCTATTTCCTTTGCAATTATTTCTAATTGATTGTTGTAGAGAGTTACTGTTCCGAGAACTTTTATTTGTGCACTTTTTGGAGAATATTTTTCCTTGAATGCTACAACATTTATGAATTCGTTGTTTTGTTTTAAGGTGATAAAATATGCTTCTGGAGTTGAATCTATTTTTTGGATTGTGCCTTCTACAATAACTTGAGAATCTATTAACTTATTGTTGAATTTTGAGAGTGGAATTTCCTTTGGCTGTGAAAATTCATAGTTAGAAGAGATTATTAATCCGGCAATACCTATGATTGCTGCGGCGAGGCAGATTTTTATTAAAAATGATTCTTGCACATTTTCTTTAAGATAGGCAGGTTTTTAATTGTTGTTTTTCTTATAGCCTTATGAGAGCTTTTATTGCTGTTGAACTTTCCAAGGAAATTAAAGATTATTTGCATGGACTGCAAGAAGATTTTAAGAACAGACTGAAAAAAGAAAAAAATAATGTTAAACTTTCGTGGGTTGCCAAGAAGAATTTACATTTAACCTTGAAGTTTCTTGGGAATGTTGATGAAAAAAAAATTGAAGAAGTTAAGAAAAGATTAACTAAGATTGAGATAGAGAGTTTTGAGGTTTACCTTGATAAGATTGGTTTTTTTCCTAACGATGATGATGTTAAGGTGATTTATATTGGATTGCAACCGGAAAGCAAGATAATTAAATTGCAGCAGAGAATAGATATGGAGCTTTTGGAATTATTTAATAAAGAACAGGGATTTCACGGACATGTGACCATTGCGAGGGTGAAGATGATTAAAGATGGAAGGATTGTTAATGAGCTTCTTAATGAAAAAGTTGAGAGGAAGAAAATGATTCTAGAAGGATTTCAATTGATGAAAAGCGATTTGAAGAAAGACGGACCGAGTTATACCCGATTATGGGAAAAGAAAAGTTAAAAGTGTATCTTGAAGTATATAAGATAATATGCTTCTTGATGGTTGTTTTTTATTAACATAATGTTTATAACTAAGAAATATCTTTTTTTATTTTTAGATGGATTATGGAAAAATCTAAAAGATTGGTGAAAGGTTGTTCTTTAGGATTACAAACACATACATCCGATTATCCTCTTGGGTGGGTTGTTAAATCTGAAGATGATTTAAAAATCTTGAAGGAGATATTTGACGGGAGAAGAACTAAATACAGTGTTCTTGAAATTTCCCTGCCAGAATTGCTTGGGGAGGATTTTGTTGACGAGGTTGAAGTTCAGAGAGTTAGAGAAGGATTGGATGTTTTTCTTGTTTATGACAGAAATGGAAAATTTCTTGAGAGTCTTAACGGGAAAAAAGATAGATTTAGAGAGGTTTATTGATAGACTGCATTAAACAAATTTTTAATCTCTTTGGCTCTTAATTTTCCAACTCCTGGAACTTCCTGTAATTGTTTTTCTGATGCCAGGATGATTGATGAGACTGATTTGAAATGCGACAATAGCGACTTAGCAGTCAATACACCTATTCCAGGAAGGGATTCTATTAAATATTCCTGCTGTTCCTTTAATGTTAGGGGTTTCCTTTTTGATAATAAAGAAATTGGTTTTTTTGGCTTTTCCAGGCGTTTTGTTAATGTTTCTATTAGTGCTGCTGTGTCCCCTATTGACCTGGTTTGAATGATAGGGATTTGCAGGTCTAGAGCTATCGCTAACAACATCCCTCGGATTGCATTGGGGTGGAAATTGCGAATTTGATAGAAATTATCCTGACCCTCTATGATTAAAAAATATTGCTGGAAATGTTCTTTGATTTCGATTAATTGAGTGAGAATTCTTTTGTCTATGATTGAACTTAGAAAATCTTCCTGAGTTTTTCTTTCGATTGCAATTGAAACTTGCTGCTGGTTATAATCCATGCCGGTTATGATGATATCAGCTAGAGCTAGCTGTTTTACTTTTATTGGCATTTTACGTTTTTCTAATTCTAAGATTAATTGCTTTTCTCGATGGTCTATTATTAGGTTTGTCATAGTGTTGATTGTTTTTCCTTGTCTTGCATGTTGTAAAGGATATTTTTCATTTTTGCTTCGTCTCTTTGAGATTTCCAATAATATGCAACATCTTTGCTCCCAGCGGTCATGAGGTGGATTATTTTTCCTGATTTGAGGCGAGCAACACGGCCCGTTCTTTGAATTCTTCTGATTGCTGACGGGACTGCATCGTAAAATATTGCGATGTCCAATGTGCCTATTGATAATCCTTCTTCACCGATTGATGTGCAGATTAAAACATTATAAACGTTTTTTTCGAATTCTTTTATTACTTCGACTTGCTGTTTTTGACTCAATCCTGATTTTTGCCCGATTAATATAACCGGTCTTATTGCAGTGACATTCTTTATTGCGTTTAATATTTCATTTATTGTGTCTCTGAAATTTACAAATACGATTATTTTTGAGTTTTTGTTTTCTTCTAATTGAGAGCTGATTATTGAGGATAAAGAGGAGATTTTTGGGTGTGTTTGCTTCTTAGATAACTCTATTAACTGCGAGTATGCCAATCTGATGTAAGGGCTGATAAGAATTGATTTTGAAGCTTTGCTTGTTTCTTGTTCGATTTTTTTTAAATAATTTATTGTTGTTGTTATTCCTTGGGTTTCGAGAATGTCTATAAGATGCGATGTTTTTATTAATAAGGTTGATAATGAAATTCCATGGAAAGCTATCGGGTTTCTCCTGCTTAACTGAGAGCGAAATTTTATTTGCAAGTCCAAGAGATCTTTTTTGTTGATAAGATTTAATGGTTTTGTTACTCCAAGATGTTTTAACTCTTTTAATTTTGATGTATGATACTGCTTTATTTTTGCTATGATATTTAATAATTGTTCGTCCAATGGAATTGTCAGCCAGGAAACATGCTTTTCTTGGAGATACTGCTTTACTTCCTGGTCGGTTCTGATTTCCACTTTTTCTATGCTGAGATTTTTACAAATTTCATTTATTTTTTTTTTGTTATTTCCTGGAGAGGCTGTTAATGCGAGCATGTGATGACCAGGAATATTTTGATACGTTCTTGAAATGTTTACATATGCATAATTTTGAACTGCGTGATGGGCTTCGTCAAATACGATTAAGATTACGTCTTCTAAAGAGATAAGATTGTTTTTCAAATCGTTGTTGATACATTGAGGGGTTGAGAAGATTATAAAAGATTCTTTGAACAATTTTTTTCTTTGCGATGGCGGGATTTTTCCAGTGATTAATGAGACTTCTTTTGATTCAAGATTTGAATGATGAAGAAAATAGCGATGGTGCTGTGAGATTAAAGGTCTTGAGGGGGCGAGAATAATAACTTTTTTTGAGATGTCCTGGGAGAGAAAATGCAGGGAAAGCTTTAATGCAATTGCTGTTTTTCCCAAGCCTGTTTCAAGAACAGCAAGAGTGTTGTGAGATTTTGCTGTCTGGAATATTGATTCTTGATATTCTCTTAAGGTTAGATTTTTGAGATGGAACATTTTCAATAGTTTTTTTAAGGTATAGGTATTTAATAGTTTATGATTGCGAGGTTTTTAGGGATTTTGGATTTTTTGACAGCCATAAGCATTGTATTCCTTGCATTTGGGGCTGAAGGATTTGCTGTTCTTATGGCTTTGATATTATTGGTTAAATCTTTGATTTTTATAACCTCGTTTGCAAGCTGGATTGACATTCTTTCTGGAATTGGAATTCTTGTTTGTGTTTATTCTGGGTTTAACCCAATACTCTGGATTGTGTTTTTATGGTTATTGCAGAAGGCTGTTGTTAGCTGGTTCTCAGAGTAACAAACCCTTTTCAAAAAAGTGTTTGTATCCCCAAAACGTCGAAGTCAAAATCTGAAGTTTTTATCCACTATACTCTACGTATCTAAAATAAAATAAAGCGAAGATTAATGATAAGATTATTGCTAATGGGATTACTATTAGAGGGGTGATGATTGGGATTAGCAAGATTGAAACTCCCATTAAGATTACTGTTAACACCCACAGAGTTCTTGCTCCGAATGCTATTTTCCCCCCTGGAAGATTTGGCAAGGGCAAGAGATTCCAGACTATTAGCCATGTTGCTATGATTACTCCTTTGCTTAAAGATAATAGCGAGAATACCGACAACAAGAGCAATAATGCGAATAATCCAGAAAAAGCTATTTTAGCTTCTTCTAGCTGGGTTACGTTTCTCCATCTATAACCAAGCCTTGAGGTTGATGAATCAAATGAGAATATTGAGGTTAGGAAAAATTTCCCTGATGATGCCAATGCTGCGAATATTGCAAGGATTACTCCTAAGGGGATTTTACGTATTAGTTTTGGAACTTCTTTTCTCTCCATTGTTGCCTGCTTATTGAACCAAACCCTGGAGATGTAGGCTAGTCTAAATTCTACTTTGGATTCATAATAATAAGCCAGAAGTTTGCAGGAGAAGACAAAAGCAAGAAATGAGATGCTTACTAAAATGAAAACATACGCAAGATTTCTCAACCAGAGATTCCAGATAAATTTTGGATTGCCATCGTTGAAACTAAAAATTAATGTTAATACTGCTATTGTTATGATTATTGCTATTGGCTCTTTTGAGGAGTTTTTTGATTGCATCTTCATGGCCCAGACCTACAACTGCGAGTATTTTCGCATCTTTGTATTTAGATGACAGAGTATATAGATTTTTCGCCATTATTTGATTGCGTTCTTCAATTAAGATATTGTAGACTGATGGGTAGCGGGAGCTTACAAATGAGAGCATTTTTTTTACTGTTGATTTCGGGGGGAGCTTTGAAAGGTCGAATGGCTCAATTAATGGCTTTGAGAATGGGGATTTTATTATGTCTAAGAGGAAGTTTAGCTTTTCTTTGAAGGTTACCTGTTTTGAGAGCTTTTTTAGGGTTATTTCTATTGGCTGGTCGATTAGGGCTAGTTTTAGATGATGTTTTTTTGCGAGCCTCACTGCCTGTTTCATCTCGTCTCCTGGAGAGACTCCTACTGCTTTTCCCAATTTGTGCTCTATGTAATGGCCTATTAGGTTGAGAGTGAATGATTTTATCCCTAGATGCTTAATATCTCTGAAAGAGGGGTTCTTTTTGTGAAATAGTGAATGTAACCTTGATTTATCCAGTTCTATGGCTATTATATCTGGGGGGGTGTTGGCTACAAATTGAGTGATTTCATTGATACTTTGGGTTGAAATATGAGATGTGCCAAGAATATGTATGTTTTTGCAAGTAAGCATGCCAGAAGAGAAATCTTTAAATATTTTAATGGTTTCTAATTTCGAGGAGGTTCAACATGCTAAAAACTAAACGAGTAACAGAAATTTACGATTTAAGGGTTTTTACTGATGATGGTAATTATTTCGGAGATGTTGAAGAGAGCATTATTTCTTCTAATAAGCTGTTTGGGTGGAGAATAAGGTCTACTAAGGGAAGCTATCTGAGCAAAGTGCTTGGTGGAGCTAAGGGAGTTATCGTGCCTCATCAACTTGTCAAAAGCATAGGAGACGTTATTATTGTTAGTAAGGCTGCTGTTCCTAGTTACGAAAGTGATGAAGAACAGGCTGAAGGACAGGCAAGTGCTAATCCTGGAAAATCTATGAATAGATAAGGAAATATTTTCCTTACTCTTATTTCTTATTGTGAAAAAGAAAACTTTTATATAGCTAGTAGAGATTTCTATAGAATATGGTTACTCCTCTCGGCAAGGCTGTCCAATTTTTTAAAGACTTTGGATTGTTTGACATTGTTTTACCTTTTTTATTGGTATTTGCGATTGTTTATGCTGTTCTGGATAAGACGAGAATTTTAGGACAATATACTTACAAAGGCGAGTCTTATCCTAACAAAAATCTGAATGCTGTTGTTGCGTTTGTTGTTGCCATGTTGGTTGTTGCTGCAGCGAATATTGTTGGGGTGATTAATGAGGCTTTGCCAAATATTGTTTTATTGCTTGTGGTTTTGGTTAGTTTGTTGTTACTTGTTGGGGTGTTTTTTAAGACGGGAGAATTGGACTTGGGAACAACGCATAAAACTACTGTTGGGATTTTTATTGGATTGATTTCTATTGGGGTTTTATTGATATTTTTGGGAGCCATTAGAAATGAAGACGGGAAGAGCTGGCTGGAATGGGTTTTCAACTGGATTATTGAACAGTGGCAGGGACCTATTTTTGCATCCCTATTAATTTTTATATTAGCTATAGCTACTATTGTTTGGTTAACTAAAGCTGGTGGGGATAAGACTACTGCTAAGAGACCTGGAGAATAAGTAAAAAATATAGATTAAAAAAGAGGATTAAATGGCAGAGTTTTTTTCTTTTGTAAAAGAAAAAAATTTGGAACACAAAAGTTGTAAGACAACTTTTGTGCGCCATCTTTCCTTGGAAAGATTAGCGAAAAGAAAACCTAAGAGAAAAAGATGGACAAGAAAAAATAAAGAGGGGAGATGGCTGCAGGATTTTATGACTTGTTTACGCAATTGCAGGGAAGNGGNTTCTATGAGTTTTTACTTCCATTTTTATTGATATTTGCTGTTGTTTTTGGAATTTTGGAGAAGAGCAGAATCTTTGGCGAGGGTGCTAAAGCGATTAATGCGGTTATAGCTCTTGTTCTTGGATTATTGATTACAAGCCAGTTTGAAGTTGTAAGAAGCCTGACAACTTTTTTACCTAGAATGTCTTACTTTATTATTATAGCGATGATGTTTTTGATATTTATTGCTTTATTTGCAGGAGATATTAGCGGGGGATTTAAAGGATTTGTGCTGTTCTTTGTTGTTATAGCTGGGCTCTTAGGATTGTATTGGTCTTTGGCACCTGTGATGGGATTTGATGTTCCTATATGGCTTGATGATAACTGGCCTACTTTGACTATTGTGATTACTGTTATTGTTTTGATTGTGGTTGTTGTTAAGGGAGGAGAGACTTACACTGATGCAGAGCAGAAACAAAGAGTTCTCGAAGCGAAGAAACTTGCTCGGGATAATAGGTGGAATAGCTGGATGGGAAGAGGAAGTGGTGGTGCTGGAGGAACAGGATAATGGCAACACTACTTGATACAAGCTTATTGGCATACTTATTACCCGTGTTTACTTTCTTATTTATTATGATTGTTGTGTTTGCTGTGATGGACAAGTTTAAACTTGTTGGAGATAATAAAGGAATACACTGGGCTGTTGCTTTTTGCATTTCATTTATCTTTTTATTCTCCTCGGATGCTGTTAAATTTGTAACTTTGCTTACTCCGTGGTTTATTTTATTGGTTGTGTTTGGAATGTTCCTTGTAAGCTTCTTTATTTTTATGGGGGTGAAGGAAGATTCTATTGCTTTTGCTGTTAAAGACCCTAAAGTTGTCTGGGGTGTTATTGGAATTAGTATGCTTGTATTTTTCATTGCCCTTGGAAATGTTTTTGGAGATGTTTTTTCAGGGCAAAGTGCTCCTGGAGAAGGAGGAAGCGGGGTAATTCAGGGAGGGACCCCTGTTAGCGAGGGGTTGAAAGCTATTGTTCATCCAAGAGTATTGGGAGCATTATTTTTATTGATTATCGCTGCACTGTCGATTAGATTGATTTCTGAGCCTAACAACTAAACAATTTTTTTTCTTGTAAGCACAAGTTGACTTGTCAAGAACTGAAGTTCTTGAGCACGCCAAATACCAAGAACCATGTTCTTGGGTACACCCAAAATCCCTATGGATTTTAGTGTTCCGAAGGAATTTTAGCGTGTCAACTGTGCC
>C687J35174_10005124_pt1 | contig 17360 bp, 15 predicted proteins | sample RifCSPhighO2_01_FD_35174 | JGI IMG/M metagenome (IMG submission 35174) | reverse complement strand
CGCAGCCAGTCCTGGTTCGATGAAAAGAATAACAAAAACCCGCTTTTGATGTCAAATGCGGGCTCTTGTTCCGATTATGCGGCAGGCGCCGCTTCTTTCTTTTCGGCTGGTTTGGCTTCCGCGGCTGCTTTTTTGTGCGTGGGATGGGCTTTCGTTTTTTTGCCTTCGATGATTTTTTGTTCAACCAGCAGGTTCCAGACNGTNGGCGTCGGTTTNGCGCCCTTGGACATCCAGAAATTGATCCGGTCGGCCTTGAACTGGATCACTTTGGGCTTGGCCTGCGGATTGTAGACGCCGAGGTTTTCCAGGGATTTGCCCCAGGGATCGCGGCGCTTGTCCATGATGACCAGGCGGAAGGAGGGCTTTTTCTTCTTACCCACGCGGGTTAAGCGGATCGACAACATAGGTTCTAGGTGCGAGGTTCTAGTTTCTAGTTCGAGGTATTGGGGATCGCGGAGTGCGCCGCGATCCGAACCTGCCTGCCGGCAGGCAGGTGCAGCTGGTTGATAATAGATAAACGGCGGTTGGATGTCAACCAGATATAGGAACTTCTCGACTCCCCCGAACACTCGGGGTCGCTCGAAGAATATATTGTTCGAGCTTGTCGAGAACTACCGCTTGATATCCTCCAGCTTCACGGAGAGGAGCTGGCTGGTGCCGTCGTCGCGCATGGTCACCCCGTAGAGGGTGGAGGCGTGTTCCATGGTGTAGCGGTTGTGGGTGATGACGATGAACTGGGTTTGGGAGGAAAGCTCGCGGACGATTTGGGCAAAGCGGATGGAGTTGGATTCGTCCAACGCCGCGTCCACCTCGTCCAAGACCACGAACGGGCTGGGGTTCACCGCGATGATAGCCGAGATAAGGGCGATGGCTGAGAGCGACCGCTCGCCGCCGGAGAGCATGGCCAGCGACTTGATCCGCTTTCCTGGGGGAGAGGCGTGGATTTCGATTTCAAATTCCTCGGCGGCGAATTTTTCGGCGATGGACGGCGGTCGCTCCTCGGCTTTGGTTGGCTCCACCCCCTCTTCCAATTCTTCCTCCTCGCGTTTGTGAGTCGGGGCCACCCGCTTCCGTTCCAGTTTGGCCTGACCGCCGTTGAACAGAATTTTGAAATAGCGGCCGAAGGCCTCGTTGATGCGCTCAAAGGTTTCCGAGAACTGAATTTCGATCAGGCGGTTGAGTTCAACGATCACCGTCTCAAGATCGGTGATGGATTTTCGCAGATCATCAACCTGGGTGGTCAAGAAGGTCCAGCGCTCGTTGGTCTCGGTGTATTCCTTGATCACCTCCGGGTCGATGCCGCCGATCAGTTCCAGCTGGTATTTGAGTTTCTGGATCTTGGCCTGGATCTCCTCCTGCGGGAGCGGGCCTTTGGCAGTGGGAGACGGCGCCTCGCGGCTCTCGACCTCGTGTTTTACCCGCTCCAGCCGCTCCTTGAGTTCGGTCGCCATCTCATTTTCCAGCGCCTCGCGCCGCGTTTCCAGCCGGGCCAGTTCGATCCTGGCCTCCGAGAGTTCGCGATCCACCGCGTAGAGTTCCTCTTGTTTTCCCTGAAGCCGCCGCTGGGCCTCGAAGAAGGCGCCCTTGCGACCGGCTTCCTCTTTGCCGGCGGCCTCAATCCGCTTCTGGATGTCCGCGAGTTTTCCCGCGAGGTCTTTCATTTTCTCCGTGATGCCGGAGAGTTCGCGTTCTGTCTTGCTCGTATCCGTCTTCCCGGGCGCGGGACGCTCGAGGCGGTCGAGGAGATCACGAGTGCGTTTGGCGAGATCCTTAGTTTCATTCAGGATGCCGCGGACGTCGTCCATTGACGTTGCTTTTGTAAGCCGTTCGATCGTTTCATCCTGGAGCGCCGAGATTGCCTGAAGTTCTGAGATGATCCTGGAAATCGGAAGAGGAACAGCGACCGTGCCGCTCCGTGCGCGGTCAATTGCCCCGCGCGCCTCGAATTCCTTCTCGCGGAGCGCGCTCCGCTCCTCGACGAGTTTCTGGTACTCGAGCTGGAGTTTCAGGAACGCGTCCGAGCGCGTCTCCTCCTTTTCCAGTTTGGAAAATTCCGTTTCGATCGCCGCGGCTTCCGCCCTCTTCTTCGCGAGCCGCCCCTCGATCTCCCGCAATTTTTCACTTTGCACTTTGCATTTTGCATTACTCTCTTTCCACAGCGATCCGTAGTAGGCGTGCTGGAGGCCGTGCAGTTCCTCCTCGATGGTCCCGCGATCCTCGAGCCGTTTGGCCTGGCGGGAGAGCGAGCGCATTCTGGGCTCGATTTCGCGGATGAGTCCTTCGGCGGTGCGCAGGTTCTCCTCGGCGGACTCCAGCTTGCCCAAGGCCTGGTCTTTTTTGAGTTCAAGGGGCTTGACGCCCGACGCTTCCTCGAAAAATTCGCGCCGTTCTTCCGGGGAGAGCTGAAGGAGCTGTTCGATCATCCCTTGGCCGATCACCGAGTAGTGCCGCTCACCGAAGGAGGCGCGGGCCAGCAAGAGCTGGATGTCGGTGAGCCGCGTCTTCTGTTTGTTTACCAGATACTCGGATGTCCCGTCGCGGTAGAGGCGGCGGGTGATGAGGAGCTCGGGGTACTCAATATCCGCCTTGCGATCCTCGTTATTGAGCAGCATCGAAACCTCGGCGAACCCTGAACGGGCTCGCTTTTCAGATCCGGAAAAAATAACGTCCTCCGACTTTTTGCCGCGGAGGAGTTTCATGGACTGCTCGCCCAGCACCCAGCGGATGCCGTCGGCGACGTTGGACTTGCCCGAGCCGTTGGGGCCGACGATGGCCGTGATTCCTTTGGTTCCGGCTTTGGGCCCGAGGAATTCCAGCTCCGTGCGGTTGGCGAACGATTTGAATCCTTGGAGTTCAAGCTTTTGCAAATACATATCGCGAGTATTTTCCCACAGTGGACTACCTTTGACAATCAATCGTGTGGAAGATAGGATGGCCTACTTATGCATGTTTTTCATCAGGCCGACGCTGTTGCCCGCGCCTCGCGGCATCCGCTCCTCGTTTCTCATCGCAATCCTGACGGGGACACATTGGGCGGGATGCTGGCTTTTGGGGGGTATCTCGACGCCATTGGCAAGGAACACACGCGGTTTTGCGCCGACCGGCCGGGGCCGGGTTATGCCTTCCTGCCGGGGATCGAGCGGGTGATTTCGGATTTCGATGAGGCCCAGCGGCGGGAGCCGGATGCGGTTTTCGTCTTTGATGCCGGGGATTTGAAGCACGCGGTGATGGAGGAGTTCGTCCGGGCGTTTCCGACGAAGCCGTCCGTCGTCAATTTCGATCACCATGCCTCCAATACCCGCTACGGGGATGTGAACGTGCTCATTACTGACGCTGCCTCCACGACCGAGGTGGTCCATCGCTTTCTGTCCGGGATCGGCGCGCGGATCAATCGCGACATGGCCACCTGCATCTTGACCGGACTGTGCACCGACACCTCGAATTTTTCTAATCCGGCGACGAGCGCCTCGGCGCTCCGTCTCGGAGCAGAGCTTCTTGCCGCCGGCGGGAAGTTTTCAGATATCCAGCGGCATTTGGTGAAAAATAAATCCGTCGGGATTTTGCGTCTGTGGGGGATCGCGCTTGAGCGGCTTCGTTATAACAACACCCACCAGATGGCAACGACGGCATTGACCATTAAAGATTTTGAAGATTGCGGCGTGGATGAGGAGTCCACCGAGGGGATTTCCAATTTCTTGGCCGCGGTGCTCGATGCGCCGACCATCATGGTACTCCGCGAGGCGCCGGGCGGGTTGGTCCGCGGGTCGCTCCGGACAGTGGAGGAGCGAGATGTTTCAAAGCTGGCGGTCGCTCTGGGTGGCGGCGGGCACAAGAAGGCGGCGGGGTTCACGGTGCGCGGCCGGCTCGCGGAGGTTGACGGAACGTGGAAAATCATCTAATCTCGCGGCAAAGGAGGGAGCAAGATGAACGAGGCCTCGGGAATGGTCGTCTTTGGACCGAGGGAACTGGTGGAATTTCTGGTGAAAGAATACGATCTTCGGAAGCCGACGGATGAAAAGGACATCCTGGAGGCGGCCAAGAGAACGCCGAAGGTCGATGAGATATTCGCCATCGTCGCCTTCGCCGTGCATCTCAACATGAGATGCACGGACATCAACGCGGCCTTCGAAGCTCTCGGATAGATCTGACGGATCTTGTCGGGGGCTTGTTTTTTATCCGGAAAAGCAGTAGTCTGTAGTCCGTAGTCAGTAAGCGACCTTATGACCAACCCCTACGAAACCTGCCTTGCCGGCAGGCAGGTCCGATCCGAAGCCCCGCGGGGGAACTATCTCATCCCGACCGTGATCGAGAAGTCCACCTACGGCGAGCGGGCCTACGACATATACTCGCGACTGCTCAAGGATCGCATCATTTTTTTGGGCGATTCGATTGATGACGGAATCGCCAATACGGTGGTCGCCCAGCTTCTTTTTCTGGAGAGCCAAGACAAGACCAAAGACATCAAACTATACATCAATTCCCCGGGCGGTTCAGTGACTTCGGGTCTGGCCATCTACGACACCATGCAGTACATCAAGCCCGACGTGCAGACCATTTGCATCGGCATGGCGGCCTCCATGGCGGCCATCCTGCTGGCTGCCGGCGCTAAGGGGAAACGGTTTGTTCTTCCCAACTCCGAGGTCATGATCCACCAGATCATGGGCGGCACCGAGGGGCAGGCCGCGGACATCAAAATCCGCGCTGAACGGATCCTCAAACTCAAGGATCGGCTGAACAAACTCATTGCCAAACACACCGGACAGCAGTTCTCTAAGGTGGAGAAGGATACGGATCGCGATTACTTCATGGATCCGAAAGAAGCGGTCGGGTACGGATTGGCGGATAAGATTATTGAGGCAGCGTAACCCCTCATCCTTCCAACTGTAGAAACAAAGGGCCCCGCCCATGAGGCGGGGTTTTTGTCCTAATTTGTACAGCTACTTGACAGGTTTTTTAAGGTCATGTAGGATGGCGAGTTATTTCGAATCCGCCCGTTGGCAGACAGGTCGGACGGTGCAGACCTCAAGTTCGCGCTCACGACAAGCATGGGGCCTCGCTTAAGGGNAGCTCGGGTCTCCGGACTCGACTTCTCCTCTTGTGAGTCTTCTTGAGCGCGAACTTGAGGTCTGGTACCTAAGGCTTCAGTCATAAACAAATCACCCCGCGTTTTTGCGGGGTGGTTTGTTTTTGGATTATTGTGCCGGCACGTTGGCGTTCGCGGTGACGCCTGTATCCACAGCGACTGGATTGCTGTCAGGAGTTGGCGGTATTTGGTCCGGCGGCACGCCTACCAGACACACCTGGGCCAGGGCCCTATAGTGAGAGGTGTAGACGGTTTCCTTTTTGCTTCCGTCGGGCAGCTCCACGGTGTAGGTGAAGCTCGCGTCCGCGCCCGGGTGGGGGACGTCGCATTTGCGCTCGCCGGGCGGCAGGTCGGTGGTCGGCGTCTCCTTGGGATCGGGCGCTTTGATCCAACGGAGCACCACGGGCTTTGAATACGACCCGACTCGGCCATCAGAAGTGCCCCAGAGCGTAAAGGCCAAATCCCCGGTCGTCTCGTTCATCTCGGTGGTGATGAGGAGATGCGCGCCGGTGTCGTTGACGAATTTGAAATCCGGACTGGGTTCATAGATGGTGGCATCGGTGCCCGGGTTGCCATTCTTGTCGTTGTAGTAGCGCACCACCAGCGAATGGTTCTGCCGCTCGGTGATGGACATGCCGGCGTTCATGGCCATGCGGAAAGTCGTGGTGCCGATCTGGCACAGACCGCCGCCAAGTTCGGGGATGATTTTATCNCCCTTGATGACCAGNTCCGGCAAGTAACCGCCTTCGACANTGAACGGCTTTAGGGCGTTCAGGAGCGAAAATTCTTCTCCGGGTTTGATCAGGATGCCNTTNAGTTTGGTCATCCCGTTCCTGATATTCTTGACGCGATTCCTGGGACTGCCGGAGAAATTGGAGCGGCCCACGCCCAGGATTTCCTTGATGCCCAGATCATTGACGTCGCCGGTGGCCACATTCGGTTCGGTTTTTTCCGTGACCAGTTCCACTTTTCCGCCACCCCGCATGATCCAGGTCTCCTCTAAGGCCCGACGCGTTGCCTCTCGATCGATGCGCAGGCCCTGGCGGCTGCCCTGGAACTCGACGACCTTTCCGTTCTGGATTTTGAACTTGGCGTCGCGCGGNNNAACCTCGACCTCTTTGGCGATGGGATCAAGGAAAGCGTCTATCTTAGTCCGGTCGAAGGCCAGGCGCNCCCGCCCGTCCGATTCCTCGACGGTCACCCAGAGGGATAGTTCTTCGTTTTTCACCGTCCATTCATTTCGGCCCACGGCGACGGTGGTCGTTGCCGCGGTTCTGACGAAACGCTCGGCTTCGGGGATAAGGGCCGCGGCCTCGGATCGGGTAATGTTTGGTTCGACGGGTGTCAAGGCGATGGCGATGGGAGCGAGGGATCCTCTCTTGATCTGTTCGGTTAGGGCATTGACGGCCGCTTCGTAGAACAGGGTCCGCCCCGGTCGGGGATCAGTGGCGGTGTAGCGCAGGCCCTCCTCGCCGGCGGTCGCCGACAATCCCGCCTCTTTCACCGGAGTTTCCAGATCTCCGAATTCGTTTTTGAGGAACAGCAGGAGCGCTTCCTTGTTCACTTGATATTGAGGTGTCACCGGGATTTTGCGGGAGACAAAGGTCGCGGTCATTTCCAGCCAGCTCTCCAGAGAATTTTTTCGCCGCCCAAAAACCAGGCCGCGCTCCACCATGCCGGCGATATCATACTTGACCAGCTCGACCGATAGGTCCGGATCGTTGGGTGAGATGGTAGTGGGAGAGAGGGTGGTCATTTGGCCGTCGGCGGAGAAAATAATGCCGCGGCCAAGAATTTCATCGGCGCGTTTTTGGACGGCGGCACGGGCTTCCTCCGGAGTGAGGCCGCCGATCGGGATTTCAAGAATGGTTACACCCGGAAGAATTTTATTTTGGAATTTCGCCGCTCTGGCGGCCACGGCGCCGACAAGCGTCCCGGCCAGAATGACAAAAATCCCGGCNCCGACAAGCGCGGCCCGGGGGATGTTGGGAAGATTCAGCCGGAGTTCTTTGGGATCCATATCTATTCTTTTATAATTTGCACTGGTATTGATCCGTTGAGTTTGGATTTTTGGAGCCGGATGATCATGATGCCGGAGCGGAAGGTTGCTTCGACCGTGTCGGGATTGACCGTTTCGGGAAGGATNATCATTCGNGAAAACTTGCCCCAATGACATTCGCGGCAGAGGTAGCGGCCTTTTTCATCTATGGCCGGTTTCCGTTCGCCGCGGACGGTGAGCACATCATGGTGCAGGGAAATGGCAAGATCCTCGGGTTTGACCCCGGCAATGGGCGCGGTGACGATGATTTCGCCTGCGGTTTCCAGCACGTCCAAGGCCAGCTGGCCCTCGTCGGCCGAGGGTAGGGGGTCGGTTTCGGCGGCGCGCACCTGAAACCGGTAAGGCGCGTCCTGGGGAGTGAGCCAAGGGAAGGATTCCATATGGAAATAGTATAACCAAAAAATCCTCGCAAGGCGAGGAGTTGGCGATTGACAGAGGCGCGAATTTTTTTGTATCATTCTGCCACTATGCCGCCATCGTCTAGCCCGGCCTAGGACACCGCCCCTTCAAGGCGGGAACACGGGTTCGAATCCCGTTGGCGGTAAATAAAACTTCTCAACTCTATTGGGAAGTTTTATTTTTGGTTGAGGGGATTCGAACAGGGAAGGGTCGGGAACGGTTCAATAATAATCACCAGTGAAAGTTGGAATCTGGCTGTGTTCTGATCGGTTGATGTTTAAAGTTGCTGGCACTTCGTGGCAGGTTCGGCAACGGGCCTCGTATAATTCGTCCCCGCCCACGACGATGCGCGGTGAGTCGTAGGGTGCAGGGTCCCCAGCAATTAGCCGCTGGGTGCGGATGGCCGGCTCTCCACAGCGGACACAGATCGCCGTAAGTTTGGTGACGCTGTCCGCCTCGGCCATCAGCCAGGCCACCTGGTCGAATGGTTCCCCTCGGAAATCGGTGTCCAGCCCAGCCGCAATTACCCTAATGCTCCGTGAGACCAAGTCTCGGATAAGCGGTCTCAAGGTGGAGTCAAAAAATTGGACTTCGTCAAAAGCAACAACATGGACTCCGTTTATGTACGCCAGCGCTTCCGATGGCGATTGCAGGGCCACTGCATCATGAAGTTTGCCGTCGCGTGAAGCGATGCGGCCCTGATCGTTTCTGATGTCCATGGCCGGTTTGAAAACCGCGATTGTCTGATCGGCAATGTTCGCCCGCTTGAGTCGGCGTATCAGCTCTTCACTTTTGCCGGAAGACATGCAGCCGACAATGACTTCCAGAGTGCCCTTGTTCATAATGTTTGAATCAGTGACATTATTTTGTTTGATTGATAGTATCAAAATACTGATTTCAATTCCATGAAGATCCTCGGAATCGAAACATCATGCGATGAGACGGCGGTGGCGATTGTTGAGGGGCGCGGCGAGAATGTCCGCGTGATTCGGGACGCCGTGGCCTCGCAAATAAAGATCCACGCCAAGTATGGGGGCGTGGTGCCGGAAGTGGCGGCGCGGGCGCATGTGGAGAAAATTGACGCGCTTTTGCGAGGACTACGGACTGCGGACTACGGACTACGGCGTGATGGGAAGGGGATTGATGCCATCGCGGTGACGGCTGGGCCGGGGTTGATAACGTCATTGCGCGTCGGAGTGGATGTCGCACGAACGCTCGCCTGGGCGTGGGACAAACCGCTTGTGGGGGTGAATCATCTGGAAGGGCACATATACGCGAACTTCATAGGGGATGAAAATGGGAAGAAAAGAGGAGGAAAAGGGAAGGAAAAGGGGATACGATTTCCGGCGGTCGTGTTGATTGTGAGCGGTGGACATACGGAGTTGGTGTTGATGACGAGGCACGGGAAATACAGGCTTCTCGGCGCGACGCGGGACGATGCCGCAGGCGAGGCCTTTGACAAAGTGGCCAAGATTCTCGGGCTCGGATACCCCGGTGGGCCAGCGGTTTCCAAACTGGCGGCGCGGGGCAATCCGGACGCAATCGATTTCCCGCGTCCGATGATCGGATCAAAAGATTTTGATTTTTCCTTTTCGGGTCTGAAAACGGCAGTATTGTATAAGGTAAGGGACAATTTCCCGTCATTGCGAGCGGAACGAAGTGAAGCGAAGCAATCTCGCGATCACGGGATTGCTTCGTCGTCCCGTGTCCTCGGGACTCCTCGCAATGACAAGTTTGTGCGCGATGTCTGCGCGTCGTTTGAGAAAGCAGCCGTGGATGTCCTGGTCGAGAAAACGATCCGTGCCGCGAAGAAATATCGTGTGAAGACGGTACTCCTCGCCGGCGGAGTCTCCGCGAATCGCCGACTTCGCAAAGACCTCGGACGCGCCGTCAGCGCCCGACTATCCGCTACCCACTACTCCCTACCCACTCTCGCGTATACGACTGATAACGCGGCGATGATCGCTGCCGCCGGATATTTCCGTGCGCGAAAACGGCAGTTCGCGGATCCTCTGAAACTCGAGCCACGCGCCAACTGGCAGTTATGAAAAAGAGAATCGTCTCGCATTCAGAAAGAGAAACGTTTGCCTTCGCCAAGGCGTTTGCAAAGACGCTCCGGGGCGGAACGGTCGTGGGTCTTATCGGGGATCTCGGAAGCGGAAAGACGACCTTTGTCCGCGGGCTGGCACGCGCCTTGGGCATCCGCGAGTCGGTCCGCAGCCCGACGTTTACGTTGATGCACGTGCATCGTATTAGAAATTCGAAATTAGGATTTAGAGTTTTAATTCATGTTGACGCCTACCGCCTGCGGAACGAGCGCGAGCTTGAGGAGATCGGTATCGGAGAGTTCCTGGGCAAGCCCGATACTGTCGTCCTCATTGAGTGGGCCGACCGCGTACGCGGCGTGTTGCAAAAAACGAAAAAAATTCGCCGACTGCATTTTTTTCATGAGACGGACCCGCAAAAGCGCAGGATCGAAGAAACCTAAAACCCCCGACGATGCGGGGGTTTTCGTTTGAAATTCATTCAGCCGTCCTGAACACCTCATCCACCGATGTGATGCCGTCGAGCGCCTTCAAGAGCCCGTCTTGAACCATGGTAACCATGCCGTTCTCGACAGCCAGCTCCTGCATTTTGTACTCCGAAATTTCGCCGGAGAGGATGACCTTTTCGATCTCTTTGGTCATCTGCATGATCTCGTAGATGCCCACCCGGCCCTTGAAGCCCAAGTTGCCGCACATCTGGCACCCGCTGCCTTTCCAAAATTTCAGTTTTTTCAAATCAACCTTCTCGCCCGACTTCTCGGATATAGCTCCCAAAAGTTCCTTGACCCGCTCCATCGTTTCCGATGCCAGTTTGTCCTCGATCTTGCACTCCTGGCAGATTTTTCNNACCAGCCGCTGGCCGATCACCGCATTCAACGCCGGCGCGAGCAGGAAGGGTTTGACCCCCATGGACAGGAACCGCGGCACCGCTCCCGAGGCGGAGTTCGTGTGGATGGTGGAGAGCACCAGGTGGCCGGTCAATGCCGCCTGGATCGCGGTCTCGGAGGTTTCGAGGTCGCGCATCTCTCCCACCATGATCACGTCCGGGTCCTGCCGCAGGATGGAGCGGAGCCCCTTCGCGAAGGTGTACTCCTTGGAGTGGTCAATCTGCGACTGGTTGATGCCTTCGAGTTTGTACTCCACCGGGTCTTCGAGCGTGATGATTTTGGTCTCCGGAGAATTCAGCTTGAGCAGGATGCCGTAGAGGGTGGTGGTTTTTCCGCTCCCCGTGGGTCCGGTCGTGATGATCATGCCGTTCGGCCGCTCGATTTCCTTGGCCAGAATCTCGAAGGCGCGGCCGCGGAGTCCGAGGTTTTCGAACTTGGCCGCCGAGACCTTGCCGCGGAGCAGCCGCATGACCACCGACTCGCCATAGGCCGTGGGGATGGTGGAGACGCGGACGTCGATCTTGTCGTTGGTGAGGAAAATGGTGAACCTNCCGTCCTGCGGNCGGTCGGTGATGTTCAACTTGAGCGCCGAGAGGAGCTTGATGCGCGAGATGACCTTGGGCCAGAGGTCGGCAGGGAGGGTGGCCACCACATTCAGCACTCCGTCCAGCCGGAAGCGGACGACGATCCCGCTCTCCCCCGCTTCGACGTGAATATCCGAGGCGTCCGAATTCATTCCCGAGGCGATCAAGAAGCGTTACNACCTCGGTCACTGGCACGCCAGTGACGCGCGTCTGGAGATCCTTGAAGCTTTTTACCTCNTTTTGGAATTTCTGGAGATCCGCCTCGGGGATGGTCACCCCTTTGACGATTTTTTTGATNACCGGCAGGGCTTCGTAGAGTTTGAAAGCCGCGGCAAAGCTGCGCTCGGAGATCATGTAGATGGCTCCTCCCGCGCCGTGGCTGCGTTCCTGGATCTGGAAGAGGATTTCCTTGACCTCGGCGTTTTGCGGATCCACCGCGCCGACGCGGACTTCCTCGCCGGTGTTCAAAAAACAAACGGCCTTGAGTTGCGCCGAAATTTCTTTTGGAATGGAGGTGATAGTTTCCGGGCCGATGGGAAAACCGACCAGGTCAAGATAGGGAAATCCCAAAGAGGCGGCCTGCGCCGCCACCTCTTTTTCTTTGGCCTTCTGGGCGATGTCCTTCATTTTTTCCTCGAAGGCCTCTTTTTCTTTGGCTCCGGTGATTTGGATTTTCCCGTTGGGCACAGATTAATGATGCAAATAGTGCGGAATGGCCCTAATTAGGCGGATGATTTTGGGAGTCCCTCCCCGTTCTTCGAGCCGCAGGTAGAGCGCGGTCCAGGCGGCGTAGCGGAAGGTGGAGGTGAAGCTGCCGGCGGCGATGATGAAGGAAAGCAGGGCGATGGCCGCGAGCACCAGCACCAGGAGCAGACTGACCTTGGTGCCGACCAGTTGCACCATCAAGAGCAGGAAAGCAAAGGGAAGGATAAGGACGAACAGGCCGATGACGACCGCGACGGCCAGCAGGATGTCGATGGCCAGAATAACAAAGGCCATTTCGAGCGACACCAGCCAATGGCGGGAAAAGGTGGCCCAGGCCGAAGTCAGGGCGCGTAAGAACGGCAGCTTTCCCACGACCACGGCGGCCAGAGCAAAGAAGGTCAAGAGAGCCACGATGAGGGCGAAGGGGACGAAGGCCAGGAAAGAAATAATGTAGAGGATGGCGGCGCGGGGCGATTGTTCGAGGAGCAGGGCCCCAACCGGGAGGGCGGTAAGAAAGAGGGCGACGGCGGAAAGAAACCGGGAGAGGAAATTAATGCCCAGAACCGGCCAGAAACGGGCCAGTCCGGCGCGAAAAACATCGCGGCTGTCCGGGGTTTTGCCCCGGCGGAGCGCGCCCCCGGCAGAGATGAGCGCGCCTTGGGAGATGACCGAGGCCCAGAGCAGGGCGGCGCCGACGATAATCGCCACGGCGAGGGCGGCGATGGCCCAGAGCGGGGGAAAGGCCAGGCCGCTGGTTTTCCAGGCGGAATTCAAGGCAGCGGGAATGGACGGCAGGCTGGCATCAGGGAGAGTGCGGAAAATTCTCCGGACCGTGGCGTCGTTCCAGCCGCGATAGATGACGTCGTAGACGCCTCCGGAAGCCAGGATCGAGGCGAAGAAACCGTAGATCCAGAGAAATTTGTGGCGCCAACTCAAGCGCCAGGCGTCGGCGATCACGTGTCTATATAANGTTGGGCTGTCGGGCATACCTCCTTCGTTATGTCTAAGTTTGAGCTGGCTTTGGTTTAAGCGCTATAGGCGCTTTGGGGGATTCTGGTTTTTCCTCGGAGACAAGCGACGGCTTTTTCGGCGCCTGGCGCAGGTGGGGGTGAGTGTCGAAGAAGGATTCAAAGTCGTCCTGCTCGATGTTCTCGCGCTCCAGGAGCCGTACGACGATTTCCTCCAGTTTATCACGCCGCGAGCGGATGATGTGCTGGGCGCGCTTCATGGCGTTGTTGATGAGCGTGGAAACCTCGTCATCAATGGCCTCGGCCACCTTCTCCGAGTAGTCGCGCTGTTCGGTGATTTCCCGGCCGAGAAAGATCAACTCTTCGCGTTCGCCGTAGGTGCGCGGCCCCAGTTTCTCGCTCATTCCATACTGGGTGATGAGCGTGCGGGCCAGTTTGGTGGCGTTCCGCAGATCATTGGAAGCGCCGGTAGTCACGTCGGTGAAGATCTCTTTTTCAGCGACATAGCCGCCAAGCGATACTGCCAGATCATCCAAAAATTCCTGGCGTCGGCGCATATGGCGGTCTTCGACCGGAAGTTTCAGGGTGTAGCCGGCGGCCTGGCCGCGGGAGATGATGGACACCTTGTGCACCGGATCGGCGTAAGGGAGCTCGTGGGCCACCAAAGCGTGCCCGCCTTCGTGGTAAGCGGTGATCTTACGCTCCTCTTCGGTGAGGAGGTGGCTCTTGCGTTCCGGGCCGAGCAGGACCTTTTCCACCGAGGGAATCAGTTCCTCCATGGAAATGATTTTTTTGTTTCGGCGGGCGGCCAGGATGGCCGCTTCGTTGATCAGGTTGGCCAGGTCAGCGCCGGAAAATCCGGGCGTGCGCTCGGCGATTTTGCGCAGATTAACGTCGGCGGCCAGCGGCTTTCCTTTGGAATGGATTTTCAAAATGGCCTGGCGGTCGTTGATATCCGGCGAGTCGAGGACGACGCGTCTGTCAAACCGTCCGGGACGGAGCAGTGCCGGATCAAGCACGTCCGGCCGGTTGGTGGCCGCCATGACAATCACTCCGGCATTCGGATCGAATCCGTCCATCTCGACCAGAATCTGGTTTAAGGTCTGCTCGCGCTCGTCGTGCGAGCCGCCGAGCCCGGCTCCGCGCTGGCGGCCCACGGCATCGATCTCGTCAATAAAGACGATGCAGGGCGCGGATTTCTTGGCCTTGACGAAGAGGTCGCGCACCCGAGCCGCGCCGACCCCGACGAACATTTCCACAAACTCGGATCCTGAAATATGGAAAAAGGGCACGTTGGCTTCGCCGGCCACCGCCCGGGCCAGGAGGGTCTTGCCGGTTCCCGGACTGCCCATGAGCAGGACTCCTTTGGGAATCTTGGCGCCGAGGGTGATGAATTTTTTGGGACTGCGCAGGAACTCGACGATCTCCAGCAATTCTTCCTTGGCTTCCCTGACTCCGGCCACATCCTTGAAGGTTACCCGGTCTTTCTGATTTTTGGGCAGCTCGCGCGCCGAGGACTGGCCGAAGGAGAGCGCCCGGGTGTTGGCGCCCTGCACCTGGCGCATCATAAAGAAGATGAACCCGCCGATGAGCAGAAGCGGGATCAGGAAGGGGATAAACGTGCCCAAAAACGCCGCCGTGCCGCTCCGTTCCTTGACCTCGACTGCGACGGCGGCCAGTTTCTCCGGCGCGATGCCGTAATTATTGACCAGCGTGGTGAAGGAATCCTCCGGCTCTTTGGAGGCCCGTTCGAGTTTGCCATCGTTCAGTTCGATGGCCAGCTTGTCGCCTTCAATCGAGACAGACTTCACACTGCCCTGCTGGATCTGCTCCATGAGCGTCTTGATGTCCACCCGCTCGGCCTGTTTGACCCCGAAGTCATAGGTCGAAAGCAGCAGCCCAAAGGCCACAAGCAGGATGGCAAAGATGGCAATCTGTCGGGCGGTTTTCATAGATACCATAATAATAGCCAGCGGCCTTAAAGGCAAGGGGTGCCCGTCCTGTTAATGTGCTCTTGACAATGACGCTACTTTTTGATAAACATTTTTTTCCTGCGTTGCGTCGTCCAGCAATGTTCAGCAGGGTGTGGCAACGAGACGCGTACTTCCGCAGGCCGCAGCACAGGGTCCCGACCTCTTCAAGAGGATCGGGGCCGTTTTTTTGTTTTTGGCATCTTGACAGAGCATATTGGCCGTGCTAGAAGGAACGAACTAACTGCCGAGTCAGGCGCTGTCAGGCTCGGCCACATGTGGTACTGTCCGGCACCGTGTCGTCAGGCTTATCCCAGTCCAGCACAGGGCCCCGACTTCTTCGCGATGATCGGGGTCATTTTTATTCTTGACAAAAATCTGTCGAAGAGGTAGGAAATCCTCTCGCGTTGTTGCAATGTCATGCAATGCGAGGCCAGGCTTCCCCAACTGGAGTCAGGTACGGCACAGGGCCCCGACGGAATCGTTCCGATCGGGGCCGTTTTTCCTGACATGGTCACGATTTGAGTGACTGCTGTACAACCACGACTATGAGCACTCTCGCGTGCCGCGCAGCCCACAACTGTAGCGCGACGCTGGGCGTAGTACGGCAGACCCACGCACGGGGCCCCGGACCGAAAGGTACCGGGGCCGTTTTTTATTCTACATCTTGACAACCTACAAAAAACTCCCTACTTTCTCGACACTGCGTTGCCATGCATTGTCACGCCACGCATTGTCACACATGCTTTCGTCATGTCAGGCATATCCACGCACGGGGCTCCGATCCGAAAGGAAGCGGAGCCATTTTTGTTCATTCATCTTGACAGGGGGATGTTTCTGGGGATACTGTTGGGCCGCTCAGCTTTGCGCTGATCGGCAGGGCACAGAGCTGCTCGGAGCAGTTAGGTCCGGCATACCTCCGCCCGGCACGGGGCCCCGACGGATTCGTCCGCTCGGGGCCGTTTTTTATTCTCGAACAAAATGGTATACTGGGTTTACAAGTTTATTATAATGTTCTTCTCGACTCGCTCGAAGAATAAGAGGAATACTATGCTTACCGCAAAGCAGTTGGTTCATCTGGGGATCTCGGAGAATGAGGCGAGGGTGTATCTGGCGGCGCTTGAGATGGGGCCGGCAACGGCTCAACAGATCGCGCGGAAAACCGGGCTCTCGCGGGTGACCAGCTACGCCATGATTGACTCGCTTACCGCGCGGGGGCTGGTGTCGTCGGTGGAAAAGGAGAAGAAGCGCCTGTTCGCCGCGGAATCGCCGGAGCGTCTGAAGTCCCTGCTCAAAACCCAAAAAGCGGCGCTCGAGGCGCGCGAACGCGAACTCGACTCGTTTCTCCCCGAACTCAAGGCCCTGGCCGCCGGCGCCAAGGAGAAGCCGACCGTGCGTTTCTACGAAGGACTCGAGGGGCTCGAGACGATGCGGCAGGATCTCCTGCGGTTTCGGGACATCAGAATCGACAGTGTTATGGCACGGGATGACTACTTCCGCGTTGTTCCGGAGGCATCACGTATCGATTACAGGAAAAAGATGGTGGCTAACAACATAGATTCCAGAACGATTTTCACCTTCAGCGAACCATATAAGCCATCTGAGCTGGTGGCGGCGGAGATTCGGCAGGTCCCGTCCGGAAAGTTTCCTTTCGCAGCCGAGCTGGCCGTCTACGACGATCGTGTGGCAATACTTACCTATAAAACTAAACCGATCGGAGTGGTTATTTACAGCAAAGATATTGCCGAGACGTTTCGTGCTCTGTTTGAGCTTGGTTGGGAGGGGAGCGAGAAGTATAAAAAATAGGGGTCTTCAGCCGCCGTCGCGGTCGAAAACCCCGCACTGTTCTTACGTACCCATGACCGATCCCTTTCCATGCCTGCCGAAAGGCAGGCGGAGATGGGCGGGATAGCATGGCCGGTGTGACGCCGTTGGCGTCGGTTCAGCCGTTCGCCGTCGCAGGTCGGCTCGCGGCCTCGAGGCATGCTATCCGGAAATCGGAACGTTGGGGACTTTACAGACGGACTTGTCTGCATTGTGAGAAACTGATGGAATCGCGATGTTTGGACAGATCAGGTCTTGTCCTCGTTCGCGATCGTCGTCGCAACTTTCGTCGTCGTTGACACTTTCGCACGAAAGTGTCAATGGGGTCTTGTCACAGTGGATAAGTGCACTCGATTCGGCACTCTCGCTTACTGCAAGAAGTCCTACCGCTACGAAGGTCAAAGCCACGATCTTCATGATTCCTCCTTGTTTTCCCTGCGAAGGGCCCCTGCTTTCACCGCCGATTATCCGTTTATTGGTTAGGCCTCCCGGCCCTCCTCGTTTAACGGACGCGTGAGTCTAACAGAACCACAAAGTTCTGTCAAGCGGGCGCTGGTCGAACGTTCAGCTCCGCTTAACAGTCAAACCAACAAAAAAATGCCTTGGTTGAGGCATTTTTTTCGTTATTGGCTATTTTTTGTTCGGGTGGCTCTTGACAAGGTTTTCGGATTGTGATAGTTTGCGCGGTCAACGTGGGTGATATGCCTCACCGCGTTGAAGGCCGAGATCGCCTCGGCGAGGAGAGGAGGCGATATGCTTGTCTGTCGCCGTTTCCTCAAAGCGCCGATTTACATTATTCAGCTCTTTGAGGAGGCGGCACCTTGGGTCTCTAATTA
>C687J35174_10005122_pt1 | contig 17362 bp, 17 predicted proteins | sample RifCSPhighO2_01_FD_35174 | JGI IMG/M metagenome (IMG submission 35174) | reverse complement strand
TATGGAAAAATTGATGATAAAACGTTTGAGAGATACAAGAAAGCCTTATTGAAGATTAATAAGATATAAATAAATTTATAAATGTTACAAAATCAATGAATGGTAAATTAGGGGGTTGATAGATATGGTAAAATATGATGGTTTTGGTCCTGAGAAAATAATTAAAGTATATAATCCTAAATTGGGGGTTAAAGGCGTCTTGGTTCTAGATAATTTAAGTTTGGGCCCGGGGAAGGGGGGCATAAGGATGACTGAGACTGTTGATGAAGAGGAAGTTTCAAGGCTTGCAAGAGCAATGACATGGAAGAATGCCCTAGCTGAATTGCCTTTTGGCGGCGCTAAATCCGGAATCACTGTGGACAGCAAGAAAATCTCAAGAGAAGAAAAAGATGAGATTGTTAAATGGTTCTCAAAATCATTAAAGATTGTTATTCCTGAATTATACATTGCCGGTCCTGACATGTACATGGCTGAAGGTGAAATGGAAACATTTGCAAAGGCAAACGGAAGCATGAAATCATGCACGGGAAAGCCAAAACATCTTGGTGGACTGCCACATGAATTAGGAAGCACTGGCTTTGGGGTTTATCATTCCACATTGACTGCACTGAAATTTCTTGGAAAGGATGTGAAAGGAGCAACCGTTGCCATTGAGGGATTCGGCAATGTTGGCGTATTTGCATTCAAATTTTTAAGTGAAGCAGGGGCAAAGATAGTTGCTGTTTCCGACAGCAAAGGTGTCATTTACAATGAGAAAGGAATTGACTTTAAGAAATTAGAAAAGGTGAAAGAAGAAGAGGGAAGCGTAATCAATTATGGTGAAGGCAAGGTACTGAAAAACCACGAGATAATCTACGTCCATGCTGATGTCCTTATAACTGCTGCTATTCCTGACCTGATAAAGGGCAGCGATGTTGAAGAGTTGAAATTCAAGCTGATAGTTGAAGGAAGCAACATTCCAATGAGCGAGGAGACTGAAAGGAGATTATACAAGAAAGGCATATTGGTGATTCCAGACATAATTGCAAACGCAGGCGGAGTAATCAGCAGCTATGTTGAAAGCATCAATGGAACCGAGAAAGAAATGTTCAAGCTGGTAGAGGAGAAAATAACAAAGAATGTAAAGCATATCCTGGACTTGAGCAAGAAGGAGAAAATAGATACAAGGGATGCTGCAATGAGAATAGCAAAAGAAAGAGTTCTTAAGAAGTGCAAAACCTGCAAAGGTTAACTTCTTATCCCTTATATAACAAAGAGATTATGGGGAGTTATTAGTCAATTTCATAGTATTATCCTATTTCCATCACCTATCTTATTAACAACCCTATTCAAAAGTTTACTTTGGCATAGTGTATTAGAATTTCCCACTATAATTAATTTCTTTTTGGCTCTCGTTATAGCAACATTAACAAGTGTTTCATTCTCAATGAAATTTAGTTTGTATTGCGGAAAAGAATATTTTTTGCTTCTTGCAAAACTCATTATGATAATATCTTTTTCTCTGCCTTGAAATTTATGAACTGTATCAACTTCTACACTTTTTATTTTAATACCATTAAGAAACTCCTTTATCAAAAGTTTCTGTTTAACATAAGGTGTAACAACACCCATGTCTAATGCCTTTATTCCTTTTTTAACAAATAATGAAACAATATAAGCTATATATTCAGCTTCTTTTATATTTGAACAACCTAAATCCACTTCGTCTTCGTAATAGGCTACTTTTGATGTATCTATAAACACAACAGGTATTTTTGGGTTTAAAAACTGGTGCTTGCCACCTTTTAGGCTTAGTATTCTTTTTGCAACTTTTTCTGATGTTCTTAGTTTTCCTTCATAAAAAATTTCATTTGCAATTTGAGCTATACTTTTATTCATTCTGTATTGAATTGATAGAAAAGTTGATGCTCCAGGATAAGTCTCAAAAAGCCTATTAAATATAGATAAATTCATCTCTTTAGATATATCCTCTTCTTCTATTGGTTGTAGTTGTTTATTATCTCCCACTAAAATGAATTTTTTACATTTCAGAAGAGGTAATAAAAACATAAAACTAGCCACTTGACTTGCTTCATCCATTATCATAACATCAAAATTTGTATTATCTAAGAAATAATGGCAAGAGGATACCGTAGTAGAGGCGATTATAGTAGCTTTGTTAATAATATCAGAGGTTATGGATTTTATCAATTTATCAATATTTTTTTTATAAAGATCCAATGAGAAAAGTAAGTTTATGTATTTATTATGTAAATCATTTCTATGGTTTATTTGGATATACATTTCGTTATTAACACCTTTTATTTTTATATCATTTAACTCCATTTTTTTCTTTAATGAATCTATATAAATTTCGTAAACTTCTTGATTTATTTTTGAAATCACTCTCTTTGTGTTTAATATTCCTTGTTCTTTTAATATTGGAAAATACTTGTCTTCTAAAATTTGATAAATTTTAAATTCAAGATTTAATGCATCCTTATCTGGAAATCCATTTCTATCAGGATAAATTTTATTAAATTCATCCTCAGTTAATTTTTTTAGCTCAGTGTATTTTTTTTCAAGTTTGAAGATTTCATCTAAATATCTTCTATTTTTTTCATATTCTTTTTCTAAATCCCTTAATTCTTTTTCATTCTTTTGAGAAAAAATAGAAGAAACTTTTTTACTTACAAGAGGGATTTTCATATTCCTTATTGATTTATTTAGATTTTTAATATATATTTGGTCTGGAATTTTTGATTGTAAATTATTCATCTGTAAAATATTTCTACTTAATAACAAACGAGATTCAGATTTTTCATTAATTGTATCTAATTCATTGCTTATAGAAGAAGCATCTATTATACTATTGTTATCAATGGATATTGCAAGTAGTTCCTCATACTTCTTTTTTTCTAAAATGAGATTATTAAGCTCATTGTTAAGAATTTTTGTTGTATCTTTGCTTTGGTCAATACTTTTTTGTGCTAAATTTACCTCTTCTTTTACCTTTGGAATTATTTTAAATATTTCATCCTTAATCTTACGTTGTCTTTCAACTTCTTTCCAATCTTTATGCTCCTTCATCTTCTCAAAAATAGATAATTTCTTAACTTTTGAATCAACCTCTTTAATTGGACCAATTCTTACAATATTTTTTGTCTCATTTTTTGGCAATCTTTTTATTATATTATCCACCGCTAGATTTGTCCAAGCAGTTATCAAAATTTTTTGTTTCCTTTTTATAAATTGTTTAGTTAATTCTTCAATAACATAAGTCTTTCCCGTTCCTGGTGGTCCTATTATTAAATGAAAATCATCTGCTTTAATAGAGTCTATTACTCCTTCTTTTTGATTATCATTAAGCTTTCTTGAGATAAAAGAAACTTTCTTTTGATCATATTTTGGTTTTCTATTGTTAATCAGAATATCCAATATTCTAACATTATCTGAGTTAATCTTTCCTTCTTTAATTTTATCAATTACATTTTTTAATCTCTCTAAAATCACATTAGTTTTTTCTATGTCTATAACAATTTTTTTTATTTTCAGATATTGGTGGGCTGTTTCAATTTCTAATTTAACATTAGAATTATAAATTTCTTTTATAATTGCTCTCGTATCAGTACTTTCTGTATTATCTTCTTTAATTAAAACGAATGAGCCCCTTAATAAATTTAGTTGATTGGGGGATTGTAACTTAATTGTTAGAATATTACTGCTTAAATCTATTGCTTCTACATTTCCCTTGAATGTTGTTGGTCTTTTCTTTTTTATTTCTATAAACTTTTCTATTTCTTCAATAATCTTAAAATATTTCTCAGTATTTATTGGGATATTCTCCATATTATCCACTTTTGTTTGATAAAACATTTTCAATATCTTGTTGCGTTAAAGGCTGACTTTCTTTCCATATATCATTAAAAAATTGTGCAACTTTATTTACTATGAGGGATTCTCTTATGCATATCCCCGCTTCATAATTGACGGATAAACCTTTTTTAGTTAAATTAGCAGAAGAAATTATAGCAACTGAATTATCAATTATAACCATCTTAGCATGTAAATCATTGTTATATCTTATCTCTGCACCAAAAGTATCTTTTAAAACTCTAAATTTATCTAAGTCTGTAACACCTTTTTCAATGTCTTCTTTTATAAGGCGGGTAATGACTTTTATATTAGGTTCTTTTTTACTTCCCTTCTTTTTAAAACTTGAAAGTTCATCAAAAATATATGTTATCCAAGGAGAAGAAATTAATATTTCTTGTTGTGCCTTTGATAATTCTCTACTAATTTCACCGTAAACTGTTGTTTTTGGTTGTTCACTTGGTGTTGTCACAATAAAAGTGTATGCTTCTCTTGATTTCTCTAAATCTAATTTTAATCTTTTCTTATTTAGCTCTAATTCCTTAATTTGTTCAAGAAGTTTATTTTGTCCTATAGTATTTAGTTTTAAGATTTTGATACATTTTTCTAATGCTTCTATTTGCTTTTCTAATGCTTCTTTTTTAATATTAAGTTCCTTTACTAATTTTATATCAGTCCTATAATTTTTAATTTTCTCAGCTAATTCTAAGATTTCTTTTGATATTTTCATATTATTTCCTCTTCGTTCTCCTCATCCAATTCCGATAAAGACTTTCACATTTAGGATAGACTTTATTCTTTTTGGTGGTTGTTTCTCAATGAACTAATTTATATCTACAACGTTCACAAATATATCCTTCTAGTTTAACTTTTCCTATATTGAGGAGTTATATTCTCTTTAATATATAATTAATACTATGGAACAACCGCAACCTTTCAGAAAAAAGAAGAGAGTATCAGATAAAAACCTTTCTCTTAATAACAAAATTATAGATTATGGTATTTTAGTAAAGAGAGTAGATAAGTTAAAAACCAAATCAAAGAAATAGAAAAGNTTNTATNTTGTTACGTAATATTACGTAATATGGAAATAATAAGCAGNGTTAGCAGNGGCAGTAAAATGGATCAGGTATACCTNCCAAAAAACAGGTTTGGGCTGGACATTGGAAGCTATGTTGTTGTCAAGCAATTAGAAGAGGAAAANANCGANGAAAAACTTTACTTTTATGATATTGAGCACATTGAACCAATAAAATTGGATATAATAAAAAAGATAATAAAAATCATTGATGAGAAGCATATTTATGAAAACGCAATATTCACCGGTTCTTTTCTGGACAACGGATTCAATTTTAATGACATAGACATAATATTGATAGGAGAAAATAAACCTGCCATCAGGGAAGAAATAGAAAGAAGGATAGGAATCAAGGCGCACATCATTTTCATTGACAATAAGTCCCTGAATAAAGGACTATCAACGGATCCAATTTATCAAATGATGCTGAGCAGATGCATTGCTAAAAAAAGATTCATCTATAATCTAAAAAATGAGATAAATTACAAGATATTAGACCTGCATCTCCTGAAAAGCAAGACATTGATTGATAATTTTGACATCCTGGATGGGAATGAGAAATATTACCTGACAAGGAATTTAATCAGCATTTTAATTTACATTAATGGTGGAAAAATCAGCAAAAAAATAGTTGATAATAAAATAAAAAAAGAATTTGGTGCTGATGCCAAAGAGATAAAACAGAATATCCTGGATAAAAACAAGTTTATAAAGAAATACAGAGAAATCTATAAAAAAACATTTGATGAGTTAATGAGATTAATCAAAAATGGCGCAGAACAGAAATAAATTAATTGACTTATAAAATGAATAATAATAAAAATTTCAATTTGTATAAATTTAAAACAGGTTATTTGGATGAGAGTGGAGACTCTGGGGAAACGGGAAGCAATTGTTTAGTTTTAACATATATCTGCACGGATAATGGAAAAAAAATATTTAAAATTTTCAAGAAAGCAAAAGAACAATTAAGAAGAATAAAAAAAGGAGAAAGATGGCTAAATCGATTGGGGGGAGAGATAAAATTTGCTGGATTTCCTGAAGAGAGGATTAGATTAAAACTTCTGGAAAATTTATCAAAACTTGACTTAAATATAAGATTTATCGCAATAAAGAAAGAAGGCAAAAAAATTTCTGAATCTGAAAAAGAAAAAATCTTATTTGATCTATTGGCAGAAAGCTTTGTCAATCATCAATACTTGCCTTCAAAAATAATTGCAGACAAAGATTACTTTAAGAATAAAAAGATTTCTTCTTTAGTGGTAAAGAACTATGAAGAAATACCCTATAATGAAGAAAAATCCAAAAAGATGTCTTATGAGGTCTATCTTACTGAAGAAGGACAAGACCTTTCAGATTGTAATTTAATCATTCCAATAAAACATGAAAATTCTAAACTAAAAGTAGAGCTTCAGGCAGTTGATTTAATAAGCGGGGCAATATTCCAAGAAGTTGAAAATGATGATAAGACTTATACTAATATTTTAAGAAAATATGCTAAATTAAATGGGATAATTAAAAAACCAACTGAAAAATGATGAAAGAAATTAAAGCGTTACAACACCATCCTACTAGTCGATCCTGTCCGCATAAGCAGGCAGGCACCTTTCGGACTCCATTCGAGATGGATTTTATATGTAACAATATTAGTATTATTAACTTAAATATAAACCTTTCGATTACTACTTTTAAGAAGTTTATTTATGAAATAGGTAAGAATATTGAGAGTATCAGGTTTGGGATTTAGTATGTTAAATAAGTTCTCGAAAATTATACTTTTTTACTTTGCATATCTTCCATTATTTAGCATTTTCTTTTTTATTGCCTGTTTTGAATATTATTGCAAGTAATTCTGCATCTGATAGTACATGAACGCCATTTTTTTCTAATCTTTCTCTCGGCCTGTTTTCTTTTGATATATCTTTTATTCTCATCTATAACCAGAATAATAAGTCATTTAATAAATATATTGAAAAATATTTGAATAATCACAGTCTAAAATTTTGAGAGCGTGTAATATAAAAGTGTCAGCTTCTTACTTTTTTACTGTGCAATTCCAGATAGATTCCTGAACCTATCAAAACCAAACCACCGATTATTGTCATCAAAGGCAATGCTTCTTTTATAACTATAATTCCAAAAATTATTGATGATATGGGAAGCAGTATCATTGCAAACAATCCTGCCACCTCTGCCTCCATCTTTTCCAGAGCCAGATTATAGAAGAAATAACCAAGCCCAGTTCCCAATCCACCGAGCATTAAAATGTAAATTATATTTTTCATTAACAATCCAGTTCCAAATATAAACGGAAAAGGAAGCATGAACAATGCTGCAAAGAACATATACCACAATGTGGATGTATGATGCATCTTCTTGTCTGCACTTCTCATGTAAGCGGTCAATAAGGCAAAGAAAAATCCTGAAACAATTGCCGAGATATTCCCTATCAATTCACCCGTTGACAATGGATGAACAATATAAACTCCAATCAAACCAATAATCAAGGTTACAACCTTAGTTGCTGTTATCTTTTCCTTAAGCCAGAAATAGGCTATAACCATCAAAAAGAAAGGCTGAAATGCCTGCAGTATAACTGTGTTTGAAATTGTAGTCTTTGAAACGGCGAAAACAAACAAGGATGTGGTTATTGCAAACAACAAACCTATGATTGCATATGACTTGATATTTTTCTTTTTTAATCTTAAAGAATTCTTGTCAATTATTGGGGAAAGGATTAATAGGAGTATGAATGCCGTAAGGAACCTGAAGAAATTAAGGGATAGTGGATTTATCTCATTGTTGACCAACTTAATTGAGATACCAATGAATCCCCATAGAAAACCTGCCAGCAATATATACATGATTTTCTTCATGTTGTATAAATTGAATTTGTTGTATTTAAGTGTTACTTTTATAAATAATATTGCCCTATATTTATCTGGGCTTATAGTTTAATGGATAAAATATCCCGCTTCGGACGGGAAGCTCTGGGTTCGATTCCCAGTAAGCCCATTAAAAAAGCTTATATTACGGAACAATTCTCCTTAATTTCAGGTTTTGACTTGGGATGGGACTAATTTAACATTAGCATCTAGCTATGGTCTAACCTGGTTACGATCGGCGCTTAGGGAGCGTCAGATCCGGGTTCGAATCCCGGTAGCCCCATTATATATTCTTTAAAATGATTAATCCTAGTTAAATCAACAGAATATTATCGGTATTCTAAATACCGAAAAATATATAAATATCGGTATTCTAAATACTTATATGGAAATAGAAATGTTAATAGAACAAAACCAATGGTGGAAGGATAAGTCAATTATAGAAGAGGATTATGATATTCAAAAATGGAAAGAAAAGAAATATAAATGGATTCCATCAATATTAGAAGAAATAGAATTAAAGCCATTTTCTCTGCATATTCTTCTTGGTCCAAGACAGGCTGGAAAAACAACCGTGATGAAATTGTTGATAAAGCAATTATTAAAGAAAACAGATTCAAAAAGCCTGTTTTACTTCAACTGCGAGGCTATTGGAGACTGCAAAGAATTAATGGACATCATTGAAAGTTATTTGATGTTTAAAGAAGATAACAATATTAAAAATTCATTAATAATTCTAGATGAGATAACCTCCCCTAAAGAATGGTATAAAGGAATAAAATTATTAATTGACAAAGGAAGATTAAAAAAAGAGACTGTAATTTTAACAGGCTCCAGCAGCATAACAATAAAAAAACAGGTCGAACTGTTTCCAGGCAGAAGAGGAAACGGGAAAGATTTCATCCTAATGCCATTATCTTTCAGAGAATTCATAAAAGTAATCAATCCAAGTTTATATGAAAAAATAGAACCCATTAAAAACTTTGAAAATGAAGAACTAAGAAAAAAATCTGTAAAATCTCTGCCTTATCTAAAAGAACTGAATGCCCTTTTATCAATATACAAAAATTATGGCGGGTTTCCCCTTGGGATAGAATCAATAAATAAAAACAAAGAAGATGCCAAAAGGGTTTATTTAAATTGGATTAAAAATGCTGTTTTAAAGGCCGAAAGAAGTGATTTAATTGCCCGCCAGATAATCAAAACAATTCTAGAGAAAATACCAAGCCCCATAAGCTGGGAAAATGTATCTAAACAAATAGAAATAAAATCCCCTAAAACTGTATCTGCTTATATTGAATTATTAAAGTCTATATTTGCGTTATATATACTGTATAACATTGATATAAACCATAAAACAATAAAGTTTGGCAAGAACAAGAAAATTCACTTTATTGACCCTTTATTGCTGGAGTTGCTTGAGGATTGGTGCCTAGTAAAAATAAAGAATAAAGACAACTTACTAGCAGAGTCTATGGTTGCAAATATCCTATCAAGAAAATTTCCTGAAAAAAGTTTCTTTTGGAAGAATGGCTTTGAAATAGATTCTGTTATTATAGACAACAAAAAACTTAGGGGTTTTGAAGTTAAATGGTCTGAAGATCCAAAATTAAAGAAATTACCTCAATTTGACAGCCTGGTTTTAATCACAAAAAAAGATTTTTTGTCAAGTCCATTAAAGATTCCTTTAAGCATTTTTTTAAGTATTATAGAATAATCATGCTAAAAGCGCAAAGATTAATTTTTTATTATTTTCAGATAAATTTTAATAATATTAAATTAAAAAAATATCTATGGATTTATTAAATGAATCATTTTTCAAGCCAAAAGCAAGAGTCGTAGCAAGAGAGCTAATTGGAAAGATAATCTCCTGCAATGATGTATCCGGGGTGATTACTGAAACAGAAGCTTATGAAGACGATGAAGCAAGCCATGCATTCAAGAGGACTGAGAGATCAGCATTAATGCATGACAGCTATGGCAGATTTTACATTTATTTCATATATGGAAACCATTACTGCATGAACATAACCACCAATGAAAAAGGCCCTGGTGCAGTTCTGATAAGAGGATTGAAGCCACTGAATGGAATTGAATTAATGAAAAGAAGAAGAAAATGCGGTGATGTGGGTAATTTACTTAATGGACCAGGTAAAATATGCCAGGCATTTGGAATTGACAAAAGATTAAATGGCTCTATGATTAATGACAAGATAAAAGTCCTTGATAATAATATTAAATTCAGAATTGAAAGAAGCAGCAGGATAGGAATAAAAAAAGCCGTTGATTTGAAATGGAGATTTTTTACAAGGGATTAAAATATTAAATTATTTTTTATGTTTTAACCTTAATGCTAAAATTAAAATGATTGCACAAGAAGCAAAATTTAATCCTGTAACAATTTCAAATAACAAATCAGAGATTACTAAAAGTGCATACAAAAAAGTAATACAACTACAAAAAGTCCAAATTATATAAGAATGAATATTTGCGTTTGCAATTTTTCTGATTAAATCCTTAATTGTTGGTAAATATCCAATTGTAGCAATAATTCCTGTGCTTGCATAAAGAAAAGCAATAATTGTTAATATAAATTCCATAATAAATATATTAAAAGGTGGATTATAAAACTTTCTAATAAATTGGAAAATCAGTCAGTAAAATAAATTATCATTAATTTTTTTACATAAACCAAGGGATTAAAAAAGCTTAAATATTATCCAAAAAGACAATATATCATGAAAGAGGATGTAAAGGGAATAACTGCAAAAAAAGACAAGGATTTCTCAGAATGGTACACGCAGGTAATTCAAAAGGCTGAATTGGCTGATATAAGATTCGGAATTCAAGGTTTTATAGTTCATCAATCATGGGGATTCAGAATTATAAGAAAAATATATGAATATTTAGAAAAAGAAATTGAAAAAGATAATCATGAACCTTTCTTATTTCCAATATCTGTTAAGGAAAAAGATTTAATGAGAGAAAAAGAACATGCTGGATTTAATCCTGAAGTATTTTGGGTTTCTGAAGCAGGAGATAAAAAGATTGAGGAAAGATTTGCATTAAGACCTACTGGGGAGGCTCAAATATATCCTATTTACAGTCTCTGGATCAGAAGCTATAAGGACTTACCATTTAAGGGGTACCAATCTAGAATATCTGTGTTTAGAAATGAAAAAACAACAAGGCCTTTTTTAAGAGGAAGAGAATTTTTATTTTTTGAGTCTCATGATGTTTTTAGTACCAATGAGGATGCCTTAAAACAAGTAAAAAAAGATTTAAAGATTTCAAAAAAAGTCATTTATAATATTTTTAAGATACCTTTTTTATTTTTTAAGAGACCACAATGGGACAAGTTTAAAGGAGCAGTGAATACATTTACTCCAGATACATTAATGCCTGATGGAAAAAGGAACCAGTTAGCTTCAACGCATGATTTGGGGCAAAATTTTTCTAAAGCATTCAACATAAAATTTATAGATAAAGATGAAAAGGAAAAATATGCATGGCAAACTTGTTTTGGGCCTGGAATATGGAGAATTATGGCTGCAACGATAGGTATTCATGGTGATGATAAAGGACTGATATTGCCATTTAAAATAGCTCCCATACAAATAATGATTATACCAATAAATTTTAGTAAAAATAATATAAGTAAAGATAAAATTGAAAAAAGATGTGTCGAATTGTCAAAAGAATTAAAGAACTTTAGAGTTAAAATAGATTATTCCAATCAAAGTCCTGGTTTTAAATACAATTATTGGGATTTGAGGGGGGTACCTATAAGATTGGAAATTGGTCCAAAAGAATTAGAAAGTAATTCAATAACATTAATCAAAAGAACTGATGGTCAAAGGTTTAGTATCAAAATAGAAAATTTAAAAAAAGAAATATTAAATCATTCAAAGTTATTAAATGAAAAGATAAAGAAAAATGCAAATGATTACTTCAAAAATAAAATCAAAGAGACTCAATCTTTTGAAGAACTAGTTAAAATTATCCATAATTACAAAGGATTCATAAAAGTCCCATTTTGTTCTGTTGATCTTGATGGAGAAAAATGCTCTGGTATATTAAAAGAAAAAACTAATGGAGGAAATGTTTGTGGAACAATTTATCCAAAAGAAGATAGATTAAAAAAAGATGATAAATGTATTGTTTGTGGTAAAAAAGCTAGAAATATAGTTTATATTGCCAAAAGTTATTAAAGTCTACATATGCTTCTTGGTTTCCTATTGCAATATATCCAACTTTTGATATAATGATCTGGGAAATTTAATGCTTTTGATATTTGGTATGCTGATAAACCATTACTTCTCAGATTTATTGCTTGTTTATATTTTATTACTTTTTGTTTTTCTATATTAGAGAGTTTTTTAAATTTTAATAATAGACCCTTGTTTATAACTCTCTTTGAAGTGTATAAAAAACCTATATTTTTTGAAAAATTAAATAAATTCTGATAATTTGAATGTATTATAAAATATAATTGAGTCATCTTGGATTTATCTCTGCTTCTAACATAATTTCTATCAATTTTTATTTTTGTACTAGTAACTTCAAATTCCCAAAAAATATCCCTTAATTTATTAAGGTATTTTATCCCATTTTTAATATGTTTTTCTTCTTTTACCATATAATATTTTAAAGATTGAAATGAGAAACGTCTATCTTTTATTCTCTTTACCTCACTTAATTCAGAATCACATAAACCTTGCAAAAATCTTTTTTTGTATACTGAACACCTACCACTTCCATAAATCCAATTCGGTACACTATAATCTGATTTAGTTTTATCTCCTATAACTGCTCCTAAAGAATATAAAAATCTTGAAAAAGTTGTATCACTTATATTCATCTTTCCATTATTTATCTTGTACGTGTAAATAATAGGCTTAACTTTAAACTTTAAAAGTAATTTTTTAATTTTTTCTAAATCTGAATTTATTCCATAAAACCAAGTATGACAAAGATTCTTAGAAATATTTCCATCACCTAGATTGTACCCAACTAAATAAGCCAACCATTCTAAATCTTTTTTCAATATTCTGTTAAAATAACCCCTTCCTTTTGCTATTTTTAGAGTTCTAACACAATAAGGTATAGTATTCCTGAATAACCAGTTATATATTTTATCTTTTGTGATATTTGTTTTATCTTTGATTTCTTTTGTAGATAATCTTTTTTTATATAATTTTTTAACTTTATCATAATCTTGGATATCCTTTATTTTAGATTTATCGAAAGTCTCAAAGAATTTATTATATAATATACCTTGTTTCATGATAGAATAACATTAAACATATATTTAAATATTCCTATCTCGTAAGAATTGCTAAGTCCTACTAAATTTTTTTCTAATCAGCAAAAATATTATTGGAAATAATGCAAGCAAGAACCACCAGTATCCAATCACAACATAAAATGGCGCATTCGTGACATTGATGTTTATCTCCTGCTCTTTTCTGTATTTTCTTCCGTTATCGTCCTCATACTCAAAAATCAGATTTGTGTCTTTCCTGTAGAAATCCTTTCCGTTGAAATTCAATATGATATTCTCCGCTCCGACATAAGAGTCAAACCTGAACAATTCCCTTTTGTTCATACTTATAACAAGATTCCTCGCCGGAGATTCAGTTGACAAATCAAAATTGATTTCACCAGAATCCTTGTATCTTATCTGCTGCGGATGATTTATATTCTCAACTTTTATTTCCGGAATGTTTAGCACATTCACATCAAAATAAGAGCTTTTTATTATCTCATCATCTGTCATAATAGCATGGTACTCTTGGTTTCCAACATCCAACTGCAGGTCAAATGCAATTTCTTTTTCCTCTGATGGATTTATTATAACTCTCTCACATTTTTCAAAGAAACATAAATTAAAGCCATATGCCTTCTGCTCGGAATTGCTTATCCTGCAAACCAGTGTTGCATTCTCATAAGGATAATATTTTATTCTATCAGGCGAGCAGAACAAATCTATTGAATCCTCAGGGTTCCTGTTCTCCAGCTCCAATTGGTGCACCTTTTCCTCCGCTTCCTCCAAGGAATAATAAGAATACTTGTTTGCATATTCAACCTCGCCTTCTCCATGAGATCCAAAGAAATCAACTAATTCTATCTTTGATGTGTAGAGATACTGGTCATCCAGCCCGTCAGGAACTGTTATTATCCAGTAAACCTTTCTTTTTTCATTCGGCCTGAGCATCACATGCATTATGTTGCCCTCCAAATCCGTCGGCGCTTTTGTTATGTACAAAGTGTCTGTAAGATAATAATCCCTTGTATTTTCCAGCTCTATCTCCAACGGAAGGTAAGAGCCTGATTTTATCTGGGTATTAAGAACATTTAATTTTATATTAACATAACCCGGCAGCTTGTTCTGCGTAGATGCAATGAATGCAGAAATGTTCAAGGGCTGCACATCTATGTTTTTTCCACCGGGAGTCCACCTGTAACTCACCGAAGGCTCCTTTGCCTTGCTGGATTCCCTCATCTTAATGTGGGTTGCATCAACATAACCATACTGTCCATAAGTCACATCATATGGAACCCATCCCTTGCCCGGGAAATAAACTTCCGCCCATGCATGATTCCCAAATCCAGGAATAATATTTGTATATGAAGAACCTGAGATGAATTTGGCAGGAATTCCCTGGGACCTTAGCATTGCGATGAACAACACTGTCAGCTCATCACAAACGCCTTTCCTGTTCTGCAGAACCCACACTGAATTCTGCGTCAATTCCTCCGTCAATGTGGTTAAGGAATATTCTATATTTTTATTTGCCCAGTCTCCGAGCTTGTAAACCATTTCATACAAATCATCCTCATCACCTATGATCTCTTCAGCAGTCTCCTTTATCACAACATTGTCAGAATTAATCAATGCTGTAGCTTCAAGATACTCCCCATATTCGTCCGGGACTTCTATTGGAAAAGGAATCTTGTTTTTTATCTGAACAAGGCTAAACTGGCTTGCAATATCATAATCCAAACTAAATTTTATATTATCTCCAAGATCATTCCACTCATAAAGAATTGAATCTCCCCTCTCAATCACATTATGTGAATATTCTTTCCTTGTTATCTTCTGGAATTCAGTCTCCATTGGAAAGAAAAAAAGCTCTGATGAGAAATAATCGATGCCACTGTCCATATTAACCTCGGCATTTATCTCGGCATTAATATTAAGCCCCTGATAGTTCTGATATTCCTCTTGAGCATAGGCTAAAGGCACCAACAGCAAGAGAATAAATATCACCTCAATTCTCATGACTAAGAAATATATTTTTTATTTTATATAACTTTCTAAACGCCTTACAAACTCATCAAAATCTTTTGATTTTATTATCCCACCGCAGGCATGCATGTGGCCCCCTCCAGAGCCTTCCAATCCTTCAAAAGCCTTCTGCATTAACTTATTCAAATCCCCGTTTTGATACCTAAGGCTCATTCTTATAACATCCTCTGTTCTTTTTCCGACAAGAATTAACTTATCCTTGAACATGTACTGCAATTCACTTGACAGGTCAGCCCTGAAACCAAGCTTTGAATCACTGTGAACAAAGACATGCACTTTTGATTTTTGAACTGGCAGTGCCCTTTCCAGCAATGCCTGATATCTCTTGTTCACCTTTTCATAAATCTTCAATATCTCCCTTGCATTATCAGATGACGCTTCCAATAATTCATAAGGAGACTCTATCTTTTCCATCAGGTTGACATACTGCAGCGCCTTGTAATGGGGATGCTGCAATATGAATGAGAATATCCTTATCAGCCTGCCAAGCTCCGTCTTGTACAAAACATCTGATGGCTTGTCCCTGTATTTCAGCAAGTCAGGGAATTTTTTGTGGAATTGCTTTATCGTCGCCAGAGAATAATCCGCTGCCGTTCCAACAGTCCCTATCCAAAGATTATCCTTTGTCAGCTTATAGCACCAGTAGGAAACCGGCCTGTCATCCTTCTCATCCTTCATCAATGGATTGAAATAATGAACTCCTTTTATGTCATTGATAGGATGATGGTCTATGTAAATCACCGGAACATTTGCCTTGTCTATGAAATCCTGAGTCAGCTTCGGCTTGTCAAGAACCAATATCAAATCCGGGGAGTATTCATTCACTTTACCTATGTAAGTTGCATCAAGTTTCGGGGAAGATTTCACCAAAACCGGATGCCCTTTCCTAAAATGCTTCTTTATCAGCAAATATGAGCACAATCCATCCGGATCATCATCGAAGAATATCAGCGGATTCTGCGATTTCTCTATCAGCTTGTAGATTTTGCTCAACGGAGTTAGTTTAGCCATTTTTTAAGGAACTGCAATATGTTTTGTTTTAGCTCTTTATATTCTTTTGTTTCTTTCTGGTTTTTGTACCTTCCAAGATAACCAAATTCATGAGTACCCTCTTTTATAATCTCTAAAAACTTTGGTTCATTAGCGCATTTATATAACTCCTTTGCTTCATGCAATGGAACCGTTTCATCATCTTCTCCATGAATCATCAAGAATGGAATTTTTATTTTCTGAACGGCCTCTTTCAGGTCTTTCTTTTCCGCATCATCCAGAAATTCCTTCGTTAATCTTTTATTATTTTTTTCCATGATTACGTATCCCTGCTTATCTAATTGCTTTCTCTTTTCCTCTGTATTAACATATTTTTTTCTGAATCTGAACTTGTCTTCTCCTGGAGAAGCTATTGAAATCAAACAGTTTACCCTTTTATCCCTTGATGCTCTTAAAATAGAAACCGCACCCCCCATGGAATGCCCCATTAAACATATTTTTTTATATCCTATTTTTTCCACAAAATCCACTGCCTTCCCTAAATCATCTATTTCCTGGATATAAGTTCCATCACTAAACTCCCCCTCAGATTCTCCATTTCCCGTGAAATCGAATATTAAAACTGAAAAATTATTTTTTATAAGATAATCATCCAAGAGATGGATAAAGTTTCTATTTTTATTTCCTGCAAACCCATGACAAATTATTACAATTTTATCCTTGCTATTTTCCTCAAGAATTCCAACTAACTTTTGATGCCTATTATTAAAGAAATTAACTCTTCTAATTTTTACCCCTTCTATCATGCGCCCTCAAGCTAGGCCTGTTTTTCTCGTGACCCTTTCCCTTGCCGCTTCTTAATCCTCTTGATTTTCTTCCTGAAGATGTCAATCCCCTGTAAACTTTTCCCTTTATGTAGCTGAAATGCTTTGTCTGAGGGTACTTGCTTAATAATTCCCTGTCACCGAGGATAACTTCAAAATAATAATACTGCCCGTCCTTTGTTAATTTATAACTTCCAATAACCTCGCAATTCTTGTATTTCCTGTTTGCCCTTTCCTCTGCAATCCACTGGTATGATTTACCAACTATCTTTTTTATTCTATTAGCCTTTGATCTTCTTCCTTTCTTTATCTGTGGCCTCTTCCTTCCACCGCGCATCAATTTTACCCTGACNANGAAATACCCCTTCTTTGCCTTATATCCCAAAGCTCTTGCCCTGACTACATTCAATGGATTATCAAC
>C687J35174_10005120_pt1 | contig 17366 bp, 16 predicted proteins | sample RifCSPhighO2_01_FD_35174 | JGI IMG/M metagenome (IMG submission 35174) | reverse complement strand
TCATGGTTCGCCCATTCGGAGAGACGATAAATATCCATCTTGAGTACATCCTTGATGAGCGCATACCCGCCGCACATATCACCGTAGAGCGTTGCATACCCGACGGAAAACTCAGATTTGTTTCCGGTCGCGATGGCCATGTAGCCGTACTTGTTGGCGTAGGCCATGACGATGTTTCCTCGCGCGCGGGCCTGAATGTTTTCTTCCGTGACATCAAACGCGCCGGTGGGTGTTCCAAACCCAATCGTGCTCCCTAAGAGTTTTACATACAGTTCGTAGACATCATTGATGGGGATGGTGTCAAAACGAATGCCGAGATTCTTGGCGAGCGTTTCTGCGTCATCGAGACTACCCTGTGAAGAATACTGCGACGGCATCCGTATACAGATGACTCGTTCGGGGCCGAGTGCCTTCACCGCAAGTACTGCACAGATTGCAGAATCGATACCGCCGGAGAGACCGAACACCACGCCTTTGATGCCGTTCTTCCCCGTGTAATCACGGAGAGCTGCGACCAATGCGTCTTCGAGCGCTTGCACATCACCGTCATCGAAATGATACGTCACTGCCGGGCCATCCAAGTCCGCGACAACGACCGCATCCTTGTACGCGGGAGCAGCACCGACGACCACGCCATTGTTGTTCATGATGAAGCTTCGGCCATCAAAAACGAGCTCGTCTTGCCCGCCCCAGTAATTCGCGTACACTACGGCACATCCAAGTGTCTCGACGACATTTTTTACCATCTCGTGTCGTGCGCTCCCTTTGCCCCAATAATATGGAGACGCGTTGGGCACCAGCAGAAGTTCAACACCCTTGCCCTTCAGTTCAGAGACGGGGTGACGCGGAAAGTAATGCTCTCCATGCGCCGCATCATACACCTCCCATAAGTCCTGACAGACAAGGACTGCCGTCGTCATCCCGCGATAAGGGAACGTCACAATGGCGCCGTGATTCATTTCGTAGAAACGGTAGTCATTGAAAACGGTATCGGTTGCAAGATTCGTTTTCGCTTGGAGGTTGGTAATCAGACCATTCTGAATGAGCACCGCCATATTGAGGAACGGTTTTCCCTCCCCGTTATTTTTTGCAGTGATACTCATGACGAGACCGACTTCGCCGATGCCTTTCGCGAGTGCGGCAAGCTCAGTATCGTGACCTTTGATAAAGGAAGGATAAAAACGCTGGTCCCCCTCACAATAACCCGCGATCGCATCTTCTTGTGCGACCACAATTTCTGCCCCGTGCTTTACTGCATCGTTGTATGCGGCAAGCAAACGCTTCGCGTTTCCTGCAAAGTCGCCGACCATGATATGCGATTGTATGACTGCAACGTTCATTTCTTCAGTCTTTTATGATCTGACAAGTTTATCATACAAGACTCAATAAATGGGCGGAGGGGAAACTTCCCTCCGCCGGACTGAAACGACTACACAAGTACCTCTTGCAGAACACGGTGGTCCGCACCAAACACAGCGAGACTTTCCTCAACTGCCTTTTTGGGGCCGGTTGCTTTCGCCGGATTGTCCGAAAGTTTCACACATGGACGACCACTCGCCTCCACGACTTTGCAGACGAGCGAAAACGGCTTATACACTTCCTTCCACGTGAGTGGCGCAAGGCCGGGCACACATGCGTCGGGGTTCGGGTGGAGTCCTCCAAAGTTGTTCGTAAAGAATGTCCCCTGGAGAAAGCGTGAGATGCCTCGACCGTGAAAATGCCGTTCAATCTCATCCATGATCTTCGCCTTGTTCCCGTCGCTAAAGATGATGATCTTACTGCAGGGATCGATCCCTCTCTTCGTATATTCCGGGATGACAATCTCATCGCCGTACTTGAAGGGATCGCCCGAATCCTGCCGGGAAGCAGCCCAATCGCGAAGAAGGTCATCGGGAGCATTGCGGAAAAACTGATCCGACATAAACGTGTCGGGCAACATAACCCGGAGGCCAGGACCATAGAGTGACTGCCACTCTGCACAAACCTTATATTGCATCGCGATCTTTTCTTTCGGATCGTCGACAAGCGCATTCGTGACCATCTGAAGTTCGTGGCCGCTGGTACCCTTCCACTCCATGTCATACTTGAACGCGAGCCGGAGGTTTGATGTCCCGGTCAGTTGCTGCCCAAGGATCTCACGGCCGGCTTCAAGGGTGAACTTATGCCAGTCGTAGTTATGACGACGGCGTGTTCCTCCTTCGATAAGCATGATGTTCGGGTTCGCCTTGATCGCGCGAAGTTCATCGTAGTGCCGTACAACGGCACGCGCGTAAACCTCCGTCAGCTCACTACGACTCATGCGCCGTTCAAGCGAAAAGAAGTAGAGGTCCATGACGATTGCCATCGCATAGATCTCCCACATGCTCGCATATGGCCAATCAGCGGGAAACCGCAGATGATACTGATTCCCCTCGCGGGAAAGCTCATACGGTCCGAGCCGGAAATTCGCCAAGAACGTAATGAACTCATCAGGAAACATACGCTGGTGATACACATTCGTCCCATTGATGAGCGTCATCTCGGTCCGCGTGAGTCGGAGATCAAGCATGTGGTTAAGCGCAGCCCGCAACTCCCACTCGTCGACGACCTCCGCAACAGGAATATGCTTGTCGCGGTTGATGAGTTCAAAGACCACTTTCACGTCACGATAATATTTCCAGATATAGTAGAGCATCGTGATCTTGTAGCCGTCCGTGTCCAGCAAGTTCCAAACGGGGAAATACGGCTTTGGGGCGTTCAGCACACGATCCACAAAATTCATCATCATCATCCTCCAACTGTTTCGGAACAAAACCTCTTGAAGTAAGCTAAACCATAATATGCCTTCTGTCAAGTGTTGTGCTCACCTTCGTTCAAAGAACTTCCCATAACTTAGTGTAGTATATACACTATCAAATTCCCGTCAAGATGTACTGCGGATAGTCTCCCCATATTATGGGGACTGATATAACTTGTGCGTGTGGATATATTCTGCCACACGCGGGTCAACAAGCTCGTCAAAGGATTCCCCGCACGCGACCCTTCTGCGGACCTCCGTACTTGAAGCCCACCCGACCAAAGAAGGTGGTCGGTCAATAATGAGGAAGTGTTTCGGGATCTTCCCCTCCTGCTGTAGGACACGCGGATGGGGATAGTCGACACGCGGCAACACCACAAACGTCCAGTTGTTCATGAGCGACTCACCTTCGTCCCAGTAATAAAGAACATCACACTTTCCTCCATATTCCTCACGCGGAACAAGCACATCAACACCGGTCGCAAAAACGATCTCTGCGTCAGGATACTCTTGTTTCAATTCTCTCAATATATAAATGGTGGGGATCGATGCTCGACCTGCCTCACGGAGGTCGATCGCAAATTCCGTCGGCTGTTCCCTGCGCCATGATTCGTGAAACATGAGCTCGGTCATTCGTGTACGATGCTCCGCGGGGATAAGGTTGGGTTTGTCGGGGCGTGATCCGGAAGGAAGCCAAAGCACGCGATCGAACTCACCACTTTTGGTAAGCGTCTCCGCGAGTTCACGGTGCGCTCTCGTCGGTGGATTCGCCGCCGATCCCACTACCGTAATGCGTTTTTTTCTCGACCCTTTCATTAGTGTTATATATACACTATCAATAACTTTCGCGCAAGAATAAAAAAAAACGGCCCACAGGGCCGGTTGCACTCCTTTACACGATTCCGAGATCGGAACAGGAAACTTCCTTCACTCCGTAGAGAACGAGCTTTTTCGCCATAAGTCCGGGGTCGCCGTACGGAGGTGGGACACTCCGGGTCGCGTCACGAACGATGAAGACTTCCCAGCTTGCGTCACCCACAGGGACATTCTGTACTGCGAACGAAATCGCCGTCTCACCGGCGCAATGTGTATACGCAACCCCGCAAACAAAAATCCGGCGTATCCCATAAGAACGCAAGCAACCAATGAGGTTTCCCCAGGCCTCACTGACCGCGGCGGAATAACTGATGAGATTCCTGTCCCCGCCTTTTGTCAGGTCGAAGTCGGACAAATAGTCGAGGATGGCCAGTTCCGAAACATACTTCGCGCCGAGAGTGCCCTCGATGACATGGGGACCGTAGATACCAAACTCGACATGCCCGGAACCAGGATGTTCGTCGAATGTCTTCGCTAAATATCCGAAGTCCAGATTCGCAAGCTGCTCGATCTTTTCAATAACCTCGGGCATCGTCGCTTCGCCTGATACCCCCGCAACATACAGCGCACCGTCAGAATGGCAGAAGTCGTTCTGCATGTCCACAGCCACAAGTGCATCGCCCTCGCCGATTATAATCTTGTTCATGATCCTATTTTTCCTTTCTCTGTTCAAACAACTTGCCTGGCCCACTCTACAATATCCCCCGAGCAAAGTGCAAGCGAGGTCTGTTGATAAAGTGTGTATAGTACACTAAGCCAAGNCCCGCAATAACCTGCGGGACACCAGGTTGGCTTTTTCGTAAAAGTGTCGGCCACCGCCGACTTCTCTGCACAACTCGCCTCCTTCGTCCCCGCAGACTGGGACTCAGTAGTCGATCTCNAATAAGTAGTATTGAAAAAGAACCGCCTCGTGTGGCGTCCAGGCCATGTTCTCTACCGCAAAACTAGAGTACGGGGACAACGNTGGGACTGTGGCGCGTAAAGCGGTAGAGCAGGGCGGGACGATGCGCCCCTTCTCTGCGGTACTTCTTCGTGGAAGTAACGAGACTGAGCGAGAGCAGCTTTTTGCGAAAATTGCGCTTATCAAGACGACGCCCAAGAATAGTTTCGTAGGTAGATTGTAATTCTGAAAGTGCAAACTCCTTCGGCAGCAGTCCATAAGCGATGTTGGTGTACGCGAGCTTTCCTACAAGGCGTTTGTGTGCAGCTGCTACAATAACTTTGTGATCATACGCAAGTGACGGGAGTTTTGAGAATGGAAACCACGCGACGCCGGCATACTCCTTTGTTGTCTTCAAGTGAAGGGTTTGAGATGAGATAAGCGCCATATATGCTACCGAAACAACACGACCGAACGGATCGCGTTTTGGATCGCCGAATGTCGCGAGCTGCTCTAGATACACATCTCGTACCCCTGTTTTATTAACCAAGTGACGCATGGCAGAGTCTTCGAGTGTCTCTCTCCCACCCACCAGTCCCCCAGGCATCGCCCAGTGGTTTTCGAACGGGCGCTTCTTCATTGCAATCAAAAGCACCTTGAGTATACCGCCCTCGATGGTAAAAATAACCACATCAGTCGCGATCACTGCATGGGCGTGAGTTTTTTTGACCTTTGACATAGCGTAAGTCTAACACAAACTACAATTTACGGAAGAGGAGTTGGAAGATCTTCTCTTGGAACTTTGCTATCGTCGGGTTCTCGATCACAACAGCCGTTTCGGTGTTGTAATCAATGACCGCCACCTTATTGCCGTAAATAATCTGTGAGACATTATATTCGAAGAGGTCAAAGTCCGGCGGGACCGCCTTCACTTCCCGTTCGAGACGTGGGCGTTTCTGGAGCTTATTTGGGAGGTTCGTGATCACGCGGCGTTCAAGCTTTTTTTGATCTCTTAGTATGCGGTATTTTTTTGAAAGATAGTTGGTGCGCCATTCATTCTGCGTAACTTTTGACGAACTGTAGCGATAATAGATGTCACCATGCTTGAGCGACGTGACGATGTCATCATGGATCGAAGTGATTCCTTTTTGCCCCTCGACGTACTTCACAATTGGCCGATGCGCNTCNGGAGAGTGGTAAAGTTGGCTCAGTTCGGTAATTTCCTTGTCAAAACGATTCGAGAGTTCGAGAAACTTTTCCTCGAGCTTCTTTGGTGATTCCGCCGTATACATTTTGTATTTCCCCTTTGGAGACACTGCTACCAACCCTTCGCGAGTGAGGCCATCAAGGGCATCATAGACCTGGGTCCGAAAAAGCCCGGTCCTCCGGGAAAGGTCGGACACACTTCCCCTCCCGTGTTCAAGGAGGGCGAGATAGGTCACACTTTCTCGCTTTCCTAAACCCAACTTTTCCAAAAATTCACTGTGTTCCATATAGTTGTATGAATTTTATACAACTATATTCTAGCAAAAAAGCCATAAAACGCAATACAAAAAAGTAAGTGGTAGAAACTTGCTTCAGCTTCTGAATAAAACACGGACAAGTATTTATTTCCCCACTATAATCAACACGGACGATTTGCACATTGAAAGGGAAAGGGGTTATGAAAATGAAAGAATGCTTTATATCCGTAGATATCGAAACGACAGGGCCGGTTCCTGGCCTTTATAGCCTGTACGAACTCGGCGCATGTGTTATTGGAGACGAGAACCTCCAGTTTCGTACTGACCTCAGGCTTCTCCCGCTGGCAAGACACACAAATGAAGCACTCAGTGCGGTCGGAATCGACGATATTCACATCCTGGAAGGTTGGGGTATTACCAGCACAACAAAGGCCGTCGTCAGCTTCTCTCGCTGGGTACGCAAAGTCGCTCTAAAGTCGAAGCCGGTTTTCGTCGCAAATAATGCGCCGTTTGACTGGATGTTCGTCGCATATTACTTCGCGTGGGAAGGTGTCGAGAATCCTTTCGGTTACTCCGCGCTCGATATGAAAGCGTACTTTATGGGAATGACCGGATGTTCTTGGAAAGATGCAACGCTCAAACATATGGCGGAGTATGCCAACGTCCCATTCGGAGGTCTCCCACATCGCGCACTCAATGACGCAATCATCCAAGGAAAAATTTTTGCTGCCCTTCTCCATTCACAAAGGAAACAACCATGAACAACCATAAACGAAAAATTATTCTTATCGACCAAGATGGCGTGCTAGCAAACTACCACGCACACTTTCTCGAAATATGGAGGGTGGAACACCCTGAGAAAGTCTGGGTCTCACTTGAAGATTCGCGTGAACATGATGTGGACAAGAACTATCCGTCGCAATTCCACAACATTATTGACGAGATTGTTGTCCGCAAAGGATTCTTCGGGAGCTTTGAACCGATGCCTGGTGCAAGAGAAGCGCTCGAGAACATACTCGCGCTGGGACATGATGTGCGCATCTGTACGGCCCCAAAACGTGACCACACCTTCTGTGTGCCGGAAAAACTTGCATGGATCGACCGACACCTTGGCCACAAATGGACGGAGCGAACGATCATCACACGCGACAAAACACTGGTTCACGGGGACATCCTGATCGACGACAAACCGAATATCACCGGAGTTTGCCAACCCTCGTGGGAGCACGTATTCTATGACCAGCCGTACAATCGTGCGTACAGTAAACGCCGCTTGAACTGGAAAAATTACAAAGAGGTACTCGCACTATGAGCTCGAAACACGTCTATTTTGTCCGGCACGGGGAGTCCGTTGCAAACGCAACAGGAATTCGACAGGGTGCGGAGACGCCGCTCACCGAACTCGGGCGCAGGCAGGCTTTGTGCGTTGGAAAACGTCTTTCGGGCATGAGGATCAAGCGGATCGTGAAAAGTCCATTCGTCCGCGCACGAGAGACGTCGGAACTAATCGAACAAGAACTTCCTGGCGTGCCGGTAACCGAGTCTGCGCTCTTTGTCGAACGGCGCAACCCATCAGTCATGGTGGGAACTATGGCCGGTGACCCAGAGATGGAGCACGCGTGGAGGCTAATCGCCGAAAACTATCATGTCTCCGGCTGGCACCACTCCGATGAAGAAAACTTTGACGACCTCGTCGGGCGTGCAAAGGAAGTGCTCACCTTGCTCGAAGGACTTCTCGAAAAGAACATCCTCGTAGTGAGCCACGGCATGTTCATGAAGGTACTATTCGCACGTGTCCTTCTTGGAGACAACCTGAACGGACGGATCTTCTGGGATCAGTTCGTTCCAGCAAAGAACGTGGCGAATACAGGGATGATGCATCTTGAGTATACGGAAAACTTTCACAAAACCGGGAAGTACTGGAAGCTCGTTTCATGGAACGACCACGCACACCTGAAAGAATTGCCCGAACTCGCCTAACAGGCACCCATCAAAAACAACAACCAGCCGAATAGGCTGGCTTTTCTTTGCACACGAGAGCGTAATTGAATTTGAAAGCTTGGATAAAAAAACCTGGCATCCTTACGGGACACCAGGGGGGTAGAGAACAAACCAAGTTCTTCGAAACGGTCATGGAACAACCGTCTCGATATGCGTATTACCTCCATCGGCAGGTTCGTCCCCGAACGGATAGAAACCGACGTTATACTTCAACGTTGGGGAGACCTTGCGACGCTTGTCGAATTTGCCGTCACCGTCGGAGTCCCAGACCAACCAACGTGTCTCACCGGCGGTAAACGCGATCTGGAAAGGCCTCTCCTCGATAACCACATTCAGAGTGGGCGTCACGATCCGGTCTGTTTCTGTACCATCCTTGCAGGCGATCCGAATCTTCTTCTTGTTCTCAAGGTGGAGCACATTCGCGGACAAAAGTGCCGAACCGGCACAGTAGGCCTTCGGCCTGTAGTACTCAACTACTTTGCCGGGTGACCAGCTGTATTCGCCCTTACCGTCCGTCCACTCTTTGGCGACGTATGCGATTGAAACACCCCGCCCCAATGCGTCCTTTGACCTTCCCGCCTCAAGTCCAACCCGTACATTGTAGTTGTCCTTTGTCGGCTCACGACGATATGACTTGGGAGTGCTACAGCCTCCTCCCTCCGCGCAAGTCTGCCACGGGTCCACCGGAGAGCCCGCACGAACGATCTCGACACGGATTGGAGGAACTTTTGGTTCGGTCCGCTTGTCTTTCTTCGTGTCGGGGAAGATCCGAGCAATCAACACACTGCCCTCCAACTCACCCTCACCGACGCGTTGCACGACATTGGGGAGACCGAAACCGATCATTTCGGTTTCTCTGTCCGTGTCGAGAACAAGGAGCGCAAAACCCGAGCCATCGAGAAACGCCTTGACCGCCGGGGAAGATTCTCTCTTTCCGTCAACCAGACGCCAGATCTCGACGTAGTTGGGTTTGTTATCCTTGGGCTGTTCGTTGGGTACAAGGATTTTGTACTCTACGCGTTCGTATCCAACCTTTTTCGCCATCCACACGAACTTGTTGCTGTCAGTGGGATCGTTGGGGTCAGGCTCTCGCTGGTAGAGATCTTGAGACTCCACCTTCACCGTTCGCGCGATCTCTTTCAAAAGCCCGGAAGCGCGTGCGTCTTCTATGACCTTCGACTTGAACGGGAAGGTTTCAGGAAGGTTGACGACCGTAAGGACCCTTTCGTCGTACCCGCGAGAATTATTACCCGAAGATCCGTTCCCTTGCGACCACGTTTCGCCAACAAACTCCTTGAATTTTTTGTCGTTCTCGTCAACGAGAATACGGGCGAGCACGGCCTTCAACATAAGTTCTTGTCGTTCGAAGTATGGTCGCATGCCAAATGCATTGACGTAGCGACCCCATTCTTCGTTCTTTGGGTCAAGAAGCTTCTCGAGGTCGGTAAGATTCTGCTCGAGCTGGCGAATTACGTCCTCTTTCGGAAGACGCGAGTACACCACGACAAACAGCCCGGCCTCGGTTTTCCGAAGAAAGAGGAGCCGGTACGAATAGTACAGCGCAGCCAGTTTCTGTTTTTCACTCCACGGTTGCGCGTCCATCTGCTCGTTCATCTTTACTCTGTAAGGAACAGCACACCCCCCAAGTACGAAAGCGAGGAGAAGCGCGCCCCAGAGTGGGATCTTGAATATCTTCATTTCACGTTCTCCTGTTCAAAGGGAAGCCGTCCGTTGTGCTCGGCACGAAGGATAGGCAGAATGATGTTGAATGCTTCACGGGGTGAAACATTGCTCAACACAGTGACATCCAAGTGATACTTTGCTGCAAGCCGCCGCAATGCCTCCTCGTTCATGCCGGTCACCCTCATCAAGAGACGGAGTGTAGATATGTCGCTCTCACTATATTTCCGCAACGCGGTGGGTCCACTGCTTCCGACAATACCACTCTCCTTGAAGGCTTTCTCCGCCATAGACAGGATAAGCGCTTCATTCGTCTGCAAAAACTCCATCGTCGACGCGTGACCATTAAGGATCGTCGGATCGAAATCCATCATCACGAGCACACGAAATACGCCGTGATTATCCTGAAGCTTGTTGTTGAGACTTGCCCAGAAAAGCCGTCTGCGATAGATTTCCGGCAACGCAACCTCGCGGTAATGCTTAGAGAATGCCGCCTTAATCGCATCAAGCTTTCTCACATTTTCCGCCAACTTCACCGGGTTAATACGAATGTTCAAACCGTCATTCGGGAAAACGAAGATCTCTCTCCTCGCCTGGACGAAGTCAAACCCGAAAAGCACCCAGGCCATTTCACGCATGTCTGCCACGTAGGGGTGAAACATGAACCAAAATTGGTCCTCCGGTATGAGCAGCATGGGAATGCTCGCAAGATATTCGTGCTCAAGGCCATCAAGAAGTGACTGCAACTTTTGATTTCCGTGGGTCAGTTCATGGATCGCAATAGAAGGTTTCCCCGTCAGATGGTCCAACACCTGGCCTTCGAGCGTCAGAAAAATAAGTTCGGTGTCGATGATGACCATTCCCTGGTATAGGGCATGAACAAAGTGCACTTCTTTTTGCACAAAGTCATTCTCCGAGAAAGGTGCGGGGGGGATCCTTAGGAACTCACGGAATGTTGCCGGGGGCGAGAGATGCGCAAGTTCCGGAACGAACTTCGCCAAATTTGCGCGGACATTAGTTTCGGTTATTTTCTCCGAACCGGCGATCGCTTTCACGATGTCCGACTCAAGATTCTTATGGTACTCGTACGCACCTTTGACCCCTGCTACGTAATGGGCGATCAGACTTTCCCGCGCAATAGCAAATTCAGCTTCAGTGACCCGTTTGCGTCCGCAAAAATCGGTGTAATAGATCTTCCCGTCCCTCTCGCGCGTCCACGGGTCGAAGTGGAATGTCACTTTCTTGTCGTTGATATCACGAGTTTCTTTGATGGTCCCCACGCTTAAGACCGGCCAAGCGGTCGCATCCGGCTTTTGACAACGCGAAGTCGCCTTGAACGTCTCGAGAACCAACGACCACTGACCAACGGGGTCCGTCGTCGTCTCAAGACCCTCCGGAAAATANTGCGGAATCCTTTTTGCGGCATCCGCAAAAGAAAGCGGGGTAAGAAACGCTGCAACAGTAACGAGTCCAAACATGAGGACTCGGTTAATCATTCTTTTCACTAGATTCTCCTGTCAAAAAACTTCAAACGGGCGCAATGCATGCACCTTACTGCTCTATTTCTCATCTTAGAGTTCCCATGGTGTCTGACAAGGAAATTATCACCATGACACAAATTTATTGTTACGTGAAGAATATGTCCTTTATGAGATGGGAAAATACTTGTGTATAATGCGCCCATGGACATCGAAGGTGTCGTGCTTGGATCAAGCTATGCGGGAATTTTTTTCCTGATGATCGCAAATAGCTTCTATCCCCCCATCTCAAGCCAGATCCTCTACATCATCGTGGGTTACTTCATATCGACAGGGTTCCTTGCGCTCATTCCCGCCGTGGCGGTCGGAACACTAGGAAACACACTTGGGAACATACTCCTCTATGAAGCAGTGCGCGCAAAAGGCATCGACTACTTGAGAAAATTCGGAATATTTCGCGAGGAAGACACCAAAAAAGCAGAGNCGGTCTTTAAAAAAAGGGGGCTTTGGTTCCTCTTTGTCGCAAAACTTCTCCCCGTCATAAAGGTCTTCGTCCCAATCGTTGCCGGAATCGGAAAGGTTGATCGCCGCGCGTTTGCAGGAATTATGTTTTCTGCATCACTCCTCTGGTCGTTCATTTTTATCGCGATTGGTTATTTTTTTGGGAAAGGAGCGGGGATGTGGAAATCCTACGGGATCATTCTCATGCTCGTAGCAGGATTGGTGGTGTTTTTGTTCTACCGATACGTGAACAGTGTCGCAATCATTAAAGGGCTCGAGGGGGAGTCTCTTCCGTCACCAAACATGAAGAGCGGTAAATAAAGAGTGCAAGCATCGCATACACCAAAAAAACAAGCCAACCGGAAATAGGCGGAAGGTGAAGTGCCGCAAAAGGAAGCGCCGCACCATACTTCCCGACCGCAAGGATGAAAGCAAGAAATGCCGAGGTCGGGAGCGCAGGAAGAAATGCAACGGCATGTCCTAAGAAACCCAGAAGCCCGGTGACAAAGGCGAAAAACATCGTGACAGGAATGAGTGGGAGCACAAGCAGGTTCGCAAACAGCGCGATTGTTGAAAGTATTCCTGTTTGATAGAGGAGGAGCGGGAGCACCACGACCTGCGTCGCAAGTGTGGAGATTAGCACCTCATCGATCATCGGATGTTTGCGAAACATAAGGATGCGCTCACGCAAGAACGGGGCGACAAACACTAGTCCAAGTGATGCGAGGAAGGAAAGCTGAAATGAGGGGTCAAATGCAAGAATGGCGGGATTCTGCAGGACCATGAGTACTCCGGCGACAAGGAGCGCTCGTCCCATCGTTCCTGTGCGACCGGTAAGTCGTGCAAAAAGCACGAGGAGTGCCATGATTGCCGCACGCACCACCGTCGCCCCCGCACCTGTCATAAGCGCAAAGAGAACAATCCCCGCCGCAGATACAGTGAGACTTCCATAAAAACCGAGGAAAAGAAACGCCACGCCGAGCCACTCGGCAACAATCGTCATGTTGTAACCCGAAAGTACGACAATATGAACAATCCCGGCCTCACGGAAACGATCCGTCCACTCTTCGCCTAGTGAACGCTTGCCGCCGAGCAAGATCCCACCCGCCAGCGCATTCTCGGGCTCAGGCAATGACCGGCCAAGGCGTTCGAGAAATGCATGCTTTGCTGAGAACAGCTTTGCTTTGACCAGATTCCCCTTGCCACGACCAAGGATGGTGACGTCCGGATGAAACATCTGATACGCGATCCCTTTCGTCTTCAGATAATTCGGGTAATCAAAGACTCGCCCATCATCTTCACTGAACGATTCCGGTTTCTTAAGTTCACCGCGAATTTCAATCACATCCCCGTACCGATACTCCGGATAGCGCGGAACGATGAGCAGCATTTTGCCTTCCACCCGCCCCAACCTCTCTCCATCAACCAGTTCATTCACAGAAAATGTGAGCTGCGTACTCGTTTCGCGCACATCAGGTTCATCACTCACCACTCCACGCAACACAAGAGTTTTTCCAAATGCAGATGAGAGCACTGGGTCATTCGGTGCGTCAGCCCAAAGTGAAAATCGGAGCATGCCTAACGCGACAGAAAGCGCACAAATTCCGAAAAGCAAGTACCGAACTCGTTTAGCGCCAAGCACCACCATACAAAACAATAATGTGGCAGCAAAGAGCAGCAACATCACCGCAATGGGGGACATAGAAACATAGGCGGCAATCCCAACACCAACGATAAAAGAAACAAGAGCCGGAACAAAGAGACGAGAAACGAACTGCATAGGGGCATAGTACCGAAAGAAGGTATGGTATCGGGACTTGCCAAAGTAGTTTTTATGTGATACTGTTTCTGCATCCTGTTCTACGAAAGGGTTGAATCATGAGAAAAATGGGTACATGCGCACACTGCGAGCGCGAATGGTACAGCATCGGCGAGGGGAGGAAGGAAATCCGACCGCGAAGGATCCCAACCTGCCCCGAAGCGGAGATCCTGGCAATCTGCTATGAATGTTTCGGCGTTCTTCCAACGGAGCGGATTATCGCTCTCGTACAAGCGCGGGAGAGGGCGGGGAGAGTGTTCGACAACGCTCCGTCGTTTGACCNNACATGGGAAGTCTCGAACATCTCACCAACTGAGTACCTGCTCGTCTCAAGCGGCATCGCAGGCTGGGTGAGATACTTGAAAGGTGAGACCAGCGAACCTCCTTTTGAACAAGGAGCCCTCGCGCTTTAGGGTGAAACGCCCCAGTTTTTCAAGATCACACTCTCGTCTTCGGGTGAGAGTGCTTTTTTATACTTCACACTGGCTTTTCCTTTCACACGTCTTTCGCAATCTGCCCATGTGCTATGACGCATCACTTCACCGTTCACGAGACTGAGATACGAGTACGCCTTCGCGCGCGAGTGCGCCCGAGATGCGCTGCGTTTCTCCGCCACCTTCTCATTGACCGCAGTATTCAAAATGTCAACTGTGTAGTCACCGAGCTCTCCCTCAAAAAGTTCGACATCATCATCTTTTGCCTGTCCGCCTGACTGCGAGCGATGCTCAGGCAGGCGCGGAGACGCACACAGGCGGGCAAAGCCGGTCGCGATCACATCTGCTCGCTCATTTCCTGCGATGCCGGAATGCCCGGGAATGTGTTCCCACGTGAGATGACCTAACTCTTTTCTTTCATCAAGAAGTGAGAGCAATGTTTCCCACAGATCGCGGTTCTCAACATCCTTCTTCCCCTTTGTCTTCCAATCATTTTTTTTCCATGCATGTGACCACTGTGTCGCCCCCTTGTGTACGTAAGAAGAGTCGAGATAAATACTGACATCCCCCTTCTCTTCTTTAATACGAGCGAGTCCTTCAATAAGCGCGGTGAGTTCCATACGATTGTTTGTCGTTTTCTTTTCGCCACCACCAAGTTCAAAAATGCGCCCTTGGTCGCCTAAATTTTGCAACAAAATTACGGCGGCCCACCCACCGGGCCCGGGATTCCCGAGCGAGCTGCCGTCAGTAAAAATGAGGTGTGTCTGTTGTTTAGTGTTCACCATAATGTGAACAAATAATAGCATGGAGCAAAAGAAGCCGCCCAACCATGTCGGTGGGGCGGATGTGTGTTCATGCGGAGAGGAGCAATTCATTGTATGTTCGTGGACGATCGTTATCCACAAGGGGCGGAAGAGTCGGCAGAGCATCCTGGTAGAGGGTAGCAAATCGAGATTGAGGCGAAAGATGCCGCTCGCAATCATAATTAGCAAGCAATTCTCCTGCAATGCTGTCAGCGAGCGGTTCGCAATTTGTGCGAAACTTACTCGAAAATTTTCGTACCCACGTATCACGATTTACGCTCGCAATCATTTTTTTAATACAGGGGAAATTTGTCTCACCATGATTATCGATAAGGGGTGGTGACAAGTCATAGCGAAATGGTTTTGATGGCGACCACAACACTTCGACCCGATTTTTATGTTGCCGGACTCGGACCGGCGGAGTGACGTAAACAAGTCTCATGCCGAGCTTGCCGCCCTGAGCAAAAGCGAGTCGGGCGCCCCTCAATTCATACATCCGATTAGGGTGGAGCAAGTTCTTTCCATGACAACCGGTGAGGCCAAAGCTGCCAAACTCCCAAAAAGGATCCGACCTTTTGTCCCCTGGATACTTCTCTCTACCGCGAGGTCGCCGTAGGTGAACAATGACCACCTTCTCTTCCACGAGGATTCTCCCCTGATGATATGGTTACTTTCTAAGCGACATTCTACATTTGAACGCACTCTTGTCCACTAAAGAGAGTGTTCCTTGTCACTTTATGTCGACGATCCGGAGCCGGAGTTCCGGGCGACCTCGGAAAAAGGATTTCTCAAATGTTGCAACGAGGTCAACCACGCCGCCATTTTGTACATCAGCACCGGGAAAATCGCTTGGGGCAACGAAGAAGCCTATTGCTTCGACTTTCAAACCCAAACTATTTTTGAATATCAGCTTGAGATGATTTTTCTCTTTTCCGAACGGCGAAACAAACTCGATCTTTTCTTCACGGAAAAGAAACCGGGGCTTTGGATTTCCTTCGCCGAAGGGCGCCAGGAGATCAATCGCACGGAATGTCTCCTCGTTCACGTCATCAAGCCCCAACAATGCATCAATATCTTTGTCGTCTTCGTTTTTTTCCTTCTTTGGAATTTGCCCGTGAGCGAGAACGAGTGCATCCTCAAGGAGATGAGTGTGCTCGTGCGAAACGGAAAATCCTCCAGAGAATTCATGTCCACCCTTATCAATAAAGATGCCCTCCTTGACCGCAACCATCAGCTCAACCAGATTCACGCGCCCGTCAGAACGACACGAGCCTTTGATCACATTCCCTCCCTCACGCCCCCAGACAAATACGGGACGGTCAAAGGCTTCGGCAAGCTGGTTCGCAACGATTCCCACGACACCGACCTTCCACGAAGGACTGCCGACGACGATCACTTCGCGAATCTCTCGTTCCTTGAGCACTTTCTTCGCCTCTTTCATTATTCGCGCGACCGCAAGCTTTCGTTCCCCGTTCAAATCGGCGAGGTGTTTCGCACGCTCGCCCGCAACAGTCGGGTCCTGTGTCGAAAGAAGCTCGAACGCACGCAGTGGTACACCCATGCGTGACGCCGCATTCACGCGTGGACCAATCGTGAAACCAATATCTTCTTCAGTGAGGTAGCGCTGATCGACACCTGCATCGCGGAGGAGCGCCTGAAGTCCGGGACGAGGAGAACGGCGGAGCACCTTGAGACCATAATAGGCGAAGACGCGGTTTTCATTCTGAAGCGGTACCATGTCCGCAATCGTGGAAAGTCCTGCCATGTCGAGCAACCACTTCTCCCATCCCTCTCCGACATCCGGAAAGTTTCCGCGGAGAAGGAGCGCCTGTGCAAGCTTGAATGCAACACCCGCACCACAGAGCATCGGGTCAGGATAACTATCGCCTTCTTGTTTTGAATTGATGACCGCATACGCCGGAGGGAGTACCGCTTGCGGGAGATGATGATCAGTCACGATGACATCAATGCCGAGTTCTTGCGCAAGCGTTACTTCTTCCACATCCGTGATACCACAATCGACCGTGATAATGAGTGCGGTGCCGTCTGCCGCAAATTGTTCGATCGCNGTAGAGTTCAACCCGTACCCCTCGGTATGTCGATGCGGAATGTAATTCAAAAAGTTTCTGTAGCCGATCTTTCGGAAGAGATCATGCAAAATGACCGAACCGGGGATGCCATCACAATCATAATCCCCATAGATAACGATCCGCTCGCCATCTGCCATGGCCGACAGTATCCGCTCGACCGCACGTTCCATGTTAAAAATGAGGAACGGGTCGTGGGTATCACGCTCGTAATCGGGGTAAAGAAAACGCTCTTGTTCCACGAGACCAGTTATCCCTCTTTGCTCCAGGAGAGTTTTGGTCAAGGGGTGGAGGACTTTGTCAGTCAACATGTTCCACATACTATCACAAGTCGAAAACGCGCTATATAATGAGTATGTTACTCACCACTACGAAACCACGCTCGTATCATATGTCACTATTTGGACCAAGCATCCCCAAAGGCATCACGAAGAAGGAGATCCCTTATCTGCGCGGAAGGCTTCTTGCGGGTCGTGGCGCGGAGAAACTTTCTCCGATCCTTGTAGAACGTATCATGGAACTCATAGACATGGCGATTGATTCAGATTCTTATGCAGAACGCTCAAAT
>C687J35174_10005119_pt1 | contig 17369 bp, 19 predicted proteins | sample RifCSPhighO2_01_FD_35174 | JGI IMG/M metagenome (IMG submission 35174) | reverse complement strand
GCGATGACTGTGCGACTCGCTTCCGAGCACCGCGCCTCAAGCTTCCGCATCACCGCGAAGCGGCAGGACAAGAGGTTCCCCCTTTCCTCCCCTGAACTTGAGCGCGCGGTCGGCGATGCGGTGCGGGAGGCGACCGGCATGGTGGTCAACCTTGCGAATCCAGGCATCGAGCTCTCCGTCGATATCCTGGAGCACGGTTCTCCGGAAGGCGCCGCGCTCTACGCAGGAAGGATTCCGGGCGCAGGCGGGCTTCCCTCGGGCATCGAGGGCGTCGCTGCCCTGGTTCCCAGCGGGTCAGATGACCGTGATTTTCTCGCGGGATGGCTCGCGTTGAAGAGGGGCTGCGAGCTGGTCGTCTGCGCCGAGAAAAAGCCTTTGTGGTTCAAAAGACTCAAGGACTGGGCCCCTGGCCTGCGGCTTTCGGGGGATTTCACGGCGCTGCTCGCGGAGCATCGGGCAAAGGCCCTCGTGCTCGGGGCGTCGGCAGAAGACTATCCTGACATGGCCAGGGACATCCCCGTGCTCTGTCCCCTGGTGGGGCTATCCGACGAGGAAGTCCGCGCATGGGTGAGGTCACTTGCAGGTGAGCATTGAACGTTCAGGTGCGCAGCGGGCTCTGCGTTTCAGCGGCACCGTCGCCGGGCTGCTGGACAAGCTGGGGCTCTCTCCGGAGGAAGTCCTCGTCACCAGGGATGGGGCGGTGCTCACCGAGGCGGATCGCGTCTCGGCGAAGGACCGCATCAGGATTCTTTCGGTGATTTCTGGGGGATAGGCCGCGCGCTGATGCCCTGGCCGTGCAGCACCCCCTCGTGCGCATCGAGCACGCGCTGTGCCCGCTCTCTGGTCGCGGCCATCGCTGCCGCTGCCTGCTCCGTCGTCGCTCCCATCACGGCGAGGAGGGAGCGCATCTCCTGCGGGGAGCGCATCTGGTAGGGATGCCGCGCGAGGCTCGCGATGGTCACCGCGCAGCGATTCTCGCAGATCCGGAGATTCTGGCTATGCCTGCCGAGCAGCCTCGCNCGGAGATAGGGGCCTGCCTCCAGCATGGGCCGGAGCGCGATGCCGGTAAGCACNTCCTTCTCCTTCGCGGCGGCGCAGCGCACCTGGTTCATCCCCGAATGCCGCGCGTGGAGCCCGTCCTGCCGGGTGGCGAGCTCCATCCCGAAGATGGCATCGACGCCATTCTGGAGAGCCATGTCCGGCTCTGCAGTCATTGCGACCGAGAAGACGAGAGGGTCCTTCCGCGCACCATCGGAAATCCGGCCCGGGACGAGGACGAGACCTTCCGCTGCAGGCAATTCGGCGCGCTTCGGATAGAGCATCACCAGGCCGCCGATGGAGAGGCGCTTCGCCATGGCGATGAGCGCCTGCTCGTTGCCCTGCGGCTCCACTATGTCGAAGAACATGATGGCAGGAACCCACGGAGGCTTAAATAGCCTTCGCGACGGGAGTTGTAGAAAGCATCATCGGCCGCGTTGCCGCGCGCTTTCCACGTTGTCTCGCAGGGATTGCGGATATTCCCCGCGTCGCGGCCGATTCTCCAGGGTTCTCGAGGGCCGCGACGGTGAGGCATGCCGCGCACCGGTCGCCCCTGCTCGGCTGGCCGCAGGAGCAGCGCCGCATCTCGCCGCCGGATGCCGCCGGCCATGCCATCTTGACCAGCTTGCGCTTAGTGCCCGGGGCGAGGCGCTCCATCTGGTTGAGCCAGCTGCGGACCGTGGAGCGGTAGGCCTTCCCCGCATGCGGACACTCCTCGAAATCCGGCCGGAGTCCTTTCAGCAGGGCATACAGGGCGACTTCACGCTCGGAGCAGAGCCTGAGAGGCTTGATGCGCGGGACGAAACCCTCCCTCTTGCCACGCGGGAGCAGGGGACGATTCGCCTTCACCAGGTTCATCACCACGCTCTGCGCCTCGTCGTCCAGATTGTGACCTGTGGCGAGGTAGTCGCAGCCGTGGCTGGCCTCGTTGAGCAGCGAGCGCCGGAGCACTCCGCAGGAGCTGCACACGGAGCCGTTGGCGCGCGCCGCGTGGGTGAGAAGCGCGGAGAACTGCACTCCCCTCTGGGCAAAGCTCACCACGCGGAGAGGAACTCCCAGGGCTTCGCAGTGCGCTCTCAGGTGAGAAAGGGTCCGGTCCCGGTAGCCTGCGATGCCCTCGTGCACCGCGATGGCTTCAACGGAGACTCTTCCCCACTCGTGGAGCAAGTGGAGCGTGGTGAGCGAATCCTTGCCGCCGGAGCACGCGACCGCGACTCTCGCACCTGCGGGGATGCCGAAGGAATCCAGCGAGCGGAAGACTCTCCGCTCGAAGTCCTTGAAGAAATGCTTCTCGCATCGGGCAGGCAGGATCACTGCGCGGGAGCCGCAGCGACACTCAGCCATACCCGAGCTCCCGCATTTTGTTGTCGTCGTAGCACAGCGAGAAAAGTGAGCATGCCCTGCAGCGCTTCTCGTCGTCAATCCGCGGAGGGAGGGTCCGCTGCTGGAGGACCTGGAGCGCCCGGTCCCTGGTCTCGAGAACCTCGTAGCGCAGGAACGGGTTGAGGGTCACCCGGCGTTCGGCGCGCGCATAGCGGATGACCCCTTCCGGTTCCGTGCCGGGATGGAGCTCTTCCAACAGGAGGAGGTAGGCGCCCATCTGCACCCTATGCTGGGGCCAGACTCCCTGTCGGGGGGCGCGGCCGGTCTTCTTCTGCACCGCAATGGCCGCGTCACCTTCCTTGCGCACCTCGTCCACCTTCCCGATCAGCCGGAGGCGCTCGGAGCGCAGCAGCACGCCCGGGGCCCGCGGTGGGCGTTCGGCGTGGTGCTCCTGAAGATAGAGCTTCCTGCTGCAGTACAGGAACTCCGCGAGACTGCTTACGCTCAGCACGCTCGGAGAAGGGAGAGGGACATAGAAAAAGCTTTACCCTCGGCCGCAGTGCGGAGAATATCCTGCCTGCGAGACAGTCCGGGACTTGCACGGCAATTCGGCCGGAAGCCTGGGGTTTTTCTCCGCAGACCGCAACGCTTAAGTAAGTGGCAGCCCGAAAGGGAACGGGGGTATCAGGATGCTCGACGACAACATGGAAGACATGGTGCCGGCAATCCTTGAGGTTCTTGCGGATACGGACATCACGGATATTCTCGGAGAGTTCGGCTTCATGCTCGACAATGACTACGAGGCAACCCACCTGTCACGTATCGGCCGCAGGCCGACAACGCTGTACCGCGTGTACGCCCCACGGGACAGCAGACCCAGGCACGAGGCGGTCTACCGCCTCTGGCCGGACGGGGAAGTGCAGCTCATGGACAACCCGGAGGATGTCTCGGGCTTCGAGCTATGAAACTCGCATCGAGGATGGACCACATCCATTCCTCGGGCATACGCAGGGTCTTCGACCTCGCAGCAAAGCTCAAGGACCCCGCGAACCTGAGCATCGGCCAGCCGGATTTCCCGCCGCCGAAGCAGGTGCTTGACGCCGCTGCCGACGCCATCCGCGGAGGGTTCAGCGCATACACCCAGACCCAGGGCATCCTGGAGCTTCGCCAGGCCGTCGCGAGAAAGCTCAAAGAGCGCAACGGCATCGCCGCGGACCCGGAGAATGTCCTCATCACCTCAGGAGTCATGGGGGGCATCACCCTCGCGTTCACCGCGCTCATCGACCCGGGCGACGAGTTCATGATGACGGACCCGTTCTTCCTCGCGTACCCCCATCTCGTCAGGCTCATGGAGGGAGTCCCCGTGGAAGTGGATACCTACCCGAGCTTCCTGCCGGACATCGGCCGGCTGAAGAAGGCCCTGACGGAGCGGACCAAAGCGCTTGTGCTCAACTCTCCCGCGAACCCAACAGGAGCGGTTTATCCGCGCAGTCTCGTGAAGAAGCTCGCCGCGTTCGCATCGAGCAATGACCTTCTCGTCATATCGGACGAGATCTACGAGCGGTTCCTCTACGAGGGAGAGCACGTGAGCATCGGCTCCCTCCATGAGAAGACCCTGACGCTCAACGGATTCTCCAAGAGCCATGCGGTGCCCGGCTGGCGCGTCGGGTACGCCACAGGCCCCGAGGAGCTCATCGCGGCGATGAAGAAGCTGCAGCAGTACACCTTCGTGTGCGCCCCNAGCTTCGCGCAGAAGGCGCTCGCGTCGACCATGGACGCCGATATCTGGGAGCATGTGAAGCACTACCGCGAGAAGCGCGACAGGCTGTGCAGGGAGCTGAAGGGCTTCCGCTTCACCAAGCCCGAGGGGGCGTTCTACCTCTTCCCCGAGGCCCCGGGAGGCGACGCGAGCGCCTTCGTCGAGCGGGCGATACAGAGAGGAGTGCTCGTCATCCCCGGAAATGTCTTCTCCCATCGGGACACGCACTTCCGCATCTCCTTCGCGGCGCCCGACCGGGAGATTGAGCGGGGCATCGCCGTGCTCAGGGAACTGGCGCAAGCAAGAGCTGAGCCTGCAGCACGTTGACGCAAAGCTCTGCAATCTTCCTCACGTGATAGTCTTTCGACAGCTGCCGGATGCGGTCCCTGGCTCTCGTGACCTCGCCGGCCTCTTTCCCGTCGTACGTGAAGAGAAGCTTCTCGCACTGCCTGGCCATCGAGAGCACAGGCTTCAGATGCTCCGGCCGCGCTGTCCCGGAGAGCACCTCGCCCCAGAGGTGGACGAACTCATCACCGAGCATCTCCAGGAGGTGGACCAGGTGGCCGAACTGCGCGCCATCAGGCTTTCGGGAAAGCTGCCGGAGGGTGAAGTACGCCAGACGGTTGATGCCCGCATCCTGCTCCTCCGGGACCTCCGGAGAGGTGAGCGGCTTCCTGCCGCCTGCGCGGACCGCGGCGTCCGCCGCACATCTTTCCCCGAGATCCAGCACGAGGCGGTACATCCTCCGGAGGAGCTGCAGGCAGTCGGTATCAGCGTCCGCGGTGAGCTGCTTCGCGACACAGCGCTCTGCTTCCTGCTCCACCACCGCGAATCCGATGAGATTATCCACGATGCCCTGCACAAGCTCCAGCTGGGCCTCACCGTGAGTGATGCGGAGCTCATCAGCGCCGCGGATGTACCTGGCGATGATGGTTCCCCGGGCGACTCCGGACGCGAGGGACGACACGTCGATGGACGATGCGCGAGCTCCTCCGGCCGAAAGGCGGATGGACAGCTCCCGGGAGCCAGGGATGAGCTCGACTTCCCTGCCCGCAGAGAGCCCCTCGCGCTCCACCCATTCCTTCGGCAGCGACACGGTGAGCGTTCCTCCTCCCTGGCGAATGAGCCTGCGGCGCATGCCGCGAGGAAGCGTCCTGGGTTCTTAAATATATCCTAGAATATAGTCTATAGCCAAATGAATATATTTATGCCAGTCACTCTCCCATCATGGCAAAGGACGAGAATCTGGAAAAGCGACTGGAGAAGCTGCTGGACGCCCCGGGCACGAGGGTGGTGCTCCGGCAGGACTGGCTGGAGAGCGAGCGCGGCTGGGGGATACGCCCGGACGGCTATTCCCTGCACGTGAACGAGGAGGACCGCGACCGTTTCGTCGAGGAGTACTGGGCGAGGATGCCAGACGAGGTGCCGGAATGTTACTCGCGGCCGGATGGAAGCCCGTACCCCCACGAGGTGGACCTGCGGACGTATGCCGAGGTGGCGAAGAGCGCGTGCGGAATCCGGAGGGGGTGATGATGGAAGAGGTCTTCTACTACAACCTCTGGAAGGGAGTGGACCTGCCGGAGATACGCCGGTGCTTCCGGCCGATGACCCAAAAAGAAGAGGGGGCGCTGGAAGTTGGCGATGCGGTCTGGCTCGACCGGGAGCCTTACCACCTCTGCGGCAAGGTCTACGGCTTCTCCAGGGTCACGCTGATATCTACGGAATCCCGTTACGGCGACTGCACCTGGTATGCGCATGACGAGGGGGGCGGCTTCCTCGTCCGGCCAGGAGAAAGGCATGGCTCCCTCTATGTGCTCAGGAATCATGGCCGGCTGGAGGAGCTTGTCCAGAAGCACGGGGAGCTCGTCACCGGGATATGAGCGAAACGCATATAATCGGCGCTGTAAGACCACCATGGACCGTGGACGACCTTCTCATCAGGGCAGAGATATACGCGGGAGAGAAGCACGCCGGCCAGCTTCGGAAAGACGGCGTCACGCCCTACATCTCTCACCCAGCCGCGATTGTCGCCTCGCTGCGCCTCTGCGGGATGCAGGAGCCGGAGGTGCTCGCCGCGGCCTGGCTCCATGACGTCGTTGAGGACACGGACGCGACGCTCGACGATATCTTCCGGGAGTTCGGTCCGGCAGTCGGCTCTCTCGTGGGCGTGCTCACCAAGTGGACCACAAGGGAGGCGTACTACGCTGCTATCCTTTCCGCGGAGCCCAGGGCGAAGCTCGTCAAGATGGTGGACTTAGAGCACAATTGTCGCACCCTACGATATCTGAGCGAGAAAGGCGCGCAGCGCAAGCTGAGCGAGGTCCGCGAGGTCTATGTGTCCCTTGAGGCCGAGCTCGAACCCCTGTATTCCTGCGGCTGGCTCTTCGACGAGATGCGGGCGCACATCCGTCGATTTGAGCAGGCGTAGTAAAAGCGGCCGCATTGCCGCATAAGTTCCGCGTTGTCTCGCAGGCAGGATATTCTCCGCACTGCGGCCGATTTCCCCCCAGACCTTTCCGCATCCCCGGGCGAACATTTAAATAGGCTCTTTCCTTCGATTTTTGCATGCAAGGCGCCGAGCTAGCGGACTATGCGGTGAAAGTCGCGGAGGAGCACGGCGCCAGCTATTGCGAGGCGCGCTTCGAGCGCACCGCGGCGAACACGTTCCTCCTCAAGAACGGCACTCCCGAACTGTCAGGCTTCGAGCAGCGGAGCGGCATCGGGATACGCCTCCTCATCGGCGGAAGTCTCGGATTCGTCTCGACCAACCAGTTCTCCCGGGAGAAGATACGCAGGATGATCTCCCGGATTGCCCACTCCCTTTCCATGCGGTCCGCGCTCCATGAGAAGGTTGCCCTCTCCAATGAAAAGCCGTTCCGGGGTGAGGATGTGGTGAAGCAGCGCATCGACATGCGCGACCTCTCCGCAGAGGAGAAGCTCGCATTCCTCACCGAAGCGGAGAAGGCCCTGCTCGCGTCAGGAGTCAACTGCACCGGACGTTTTCTCACGCTGTCCGATAGCATCAGCGAGGAGCATCTCGTGACATCGGAAGGGACCAGCATCAGGTCCTCCATCCCGCGCGTCGAGTTCAACTACTACCTGACGGTGTCCGCNAACGGGAAGTCCATGCAGCGCTACTGGATGTACGGGAACTCCGGCGGGTATGAGTTCGTGAAGCGGTGGGATGTNCCTTCCCTCATGCAGCGCGAGGCCAGGACCCTGCACACCATGCTCACCANAGGAAAAAAGTTCCCGAAGGGCATCACCAGCCTGGTGGCAGGCCCACAGGTCACGGGCATCATGGTCCACGAGAGCGGCGGCCATCCCTATGAGGCGGACCGCATCTTCGGCAGGGAAGCGGCCCAGGCCGGAGAATCCTTCATCTCGCCGGAGCGCGTGGGCGAGCGCATCGGGAGCGAGGCGGTCACCATCGTGGACGACCCGACGCTGAAGAACAGCTTCGGGTATTACCGGTTCGACAACGAGGGGGTCCGCGCGCGCAGGAAGGTGCTCCTCGAGAAGGGGAGAATCCATGAATTCTTGCACAACAGGCAGACCGCGGCCCTGATGGGACTGCGAAGCAACGGCTCCTCGCGCTCGGTGGACTTCGACAAGGAGAGCATCGTGCGCATGAGCAACACCTTCATGCTTCCCGGAAAATACTCCGAGGAAGAGCTCATCGAGGGCATCCGCGAGGGGGTGCTGATGCGCAACTTCATGGAGTGGAACATCGACGACCAGCGCATGAACCAGAGGTATGTCGGGGCTGAATGCTACCGCATCCATCGGGGCGAGGTCGCGGAGCCCCTGCTCTCGCCCACCCTTGAGATAACCACTCCTGCGCTCTACTCCTCCATCGACGCCTGCGGGAAGAACCTGGAGATGCACGCGGGGAGCTGCGGGAAGGGCGAGCCCATGCAGGGCATCAGCGTGTGGCTGGGCGGCCCGTCCATCCGCCTGCGCAAGGTGAGGGTCACATGACGAGCAGGCTCGACCTCATGCGGAGGGAGCTGGCGAAGCGTGGCGCGGAAGACGTTGTGCTCCACCTGCTGCGCGAGGAGAGCCAGCAGGTCAAGTTCTCGAACGGAGAGGTCAGCGCGACAAAAAACTGGGACCTCTCGGCCATGCTCGTCTTCGCAGCCTTCCGGAAGCACATAGTCATGACCTCGGTGCGCAATCTCTCCCTTACCTCGCTGAAGCAGACTGCGCTGCGGCTCTCGCAGTTCGCCCGCTCCCTCGCGCCCAACAAGGATTACATGGGAATCGCCGAGGGCCCGTTCACCTACAAGCCCGTGCGTCACGGCTTCGATGCGCGTATCGCGGACCGGGATTCTGCGGAGGATCATTCCCTGGAGCTCGTGGAACGCGTCATCACCCGCGCCGCCGGCCACGGGGTCCAGCGGGTCGCGGGCGTGTATGAGCACGGGGTAAGCACGGTCCAGATGGTCACCTCGGGTGGAGTGCAGGCGGCCGAGCGCTCGACGCAGGCGTATCTTTCGGTCCGCGCCCTGAGGAGCAAGACCGCCTCCGGCCACATGGTGAGCTGCTCCCGCATCCTGGACAGGCTTGACGTCACGGGAAGCGTGGACCGTGCGGTGGACATCGCGAAGCTCGCCGACCGGCCGAGGTCCAGCGTGAAGCCGGGAAGGTATCCGGTGGTGTTCGAGAGCCTCCCGTTCGCGAACCTGCTCAACGCGGTCGCATCCTCAGCTTCGGTGTTCTACGTCGAGTCCGGGCTGAGCTGCCTCACCGGAAAGCTCGGAGACACGGTCGCGTCGCCAAAGGTCACGCTGTACGACGATGGCTCCCTACCGAACGGCTACGACTCCTCCTCATTCGACGAAGAGGGCGTTCCGCGCCGCAGAGTCACGCTTATCCGGAAAGGCGTGCTGCGGAGCATGCTGCACAACACCTCCACCGCTCGCCGCTACAAGACCAAGAGCACCGGCAGCGCCGGGCTTGTGGTGCCCAATCCCACCAACGTGGTGCTCGCGAAAGGCAANAAGAGCCTGGAGCAGCTCTTCTCCCATGTGCGGAACGGCATCTACGTCACGAACGTGTGGTACACGCGCTTCAACAACTACGCAGCAGGGGACTTCTCCACTATCCCCCGCGACGGCATCTTCCTCATCAGGGACGGGGAGCTNGCNGCNCCCCTCAAGGAGCTGCGCATCAGCGACAACCTGCTCGGCATCATGCGCTCCGTCTCCGCGGTGGGGAAGGATGCGCGGCAGGTCCGCGGGTGGGAAGTCGAAACGCCCACCGTGACGCCGCCCGCGGCTGTTGACGCGGTGCGGTTCACGCGCCCGGGGAAGTGAGCACGGCACGCAGACCGGATATACTCAGCAATGCAGCCGAAACTGGGCCGTGTTTTTCGTTCTCGACGGCTCAAAACATATAAATAGCCGCTCACCCCCCGCTGCGCGATGAAACCTGATGAGGAGACGCAGGAAGCGCGCCCGGATGCCAACTCTGTCCTCTACGGCTACAGTCTCAACATCTCCCAGCTCGAGGAGGAGAACAAGGTCCTCAAGCACACGGTCGGCCAGCTGAAGACCCAGCTCGACCAGTTCAAGAAGCCCCCCCTCATCCTCTGCGAGGTCCGTGATATCATCGGCCGCCGCGCGGTGGTCCGGCTGCCGAACGGCAACCAGTTCCTGGTGGAAATCGCCCCGAGCTGTAAGGTCAACGCAGGAGACACCGCGCTCGCGGAGCAGAAGAACCTCGTGCTCATCAAGAAAGTCCCCGCGTCGAAGAAGTTCAACGTGGAGCGCTTCGTCATCATGGAGAAGCCGAAGCTCAGCTGGAAGGAGGTGGGCGGCCTCGAGGAGCAGATACGCGAGATCAAGGAGATCATCGAGCTGCCCATGATGAAACCGCAGCTCTTCCGGAAGGTGGGAATCCACCCGCCGAAGGGCATCCTCCTGCACGGCGAGCCCGGCACCGGGAAGACCCTGCTCGCCAAGGCGGTCGCTGCGAGCACCAACAGCACCTTCATCGAGATAGTCGCATCAGAGCTCGTGCAGAAATTCATCGGCGAGGGGGCGAAGCTCGTCAAGGAGGTCTTCGACCTCGCCCGGGAGAACGCGCCGGCCATCGTCTTCATCGACGAGCTGGACGCGCTCGCCGCGCGGAGGATAGAGATAGGCACGAGCGGGGAGCGCGAGGTCCAGCGCACGTTCATGCAGTTCCTCGCGGAGATTGACGGCTTCAAGCCCCTGGACAATGTCAAGGTCATCGCCTGCACGAACAGGAAGGACATCCTGGACCCGGCAATCGTCCGCCCGGGAAGGCTGGACAGGCTCATCCATGTCCCGCTCCCGAACGACGCTGGCAGGCGCGAGATATTCAAGATTCACAGCAAGGACATGACGCTCCGCCATGTGAACGTCGAGGAAATCGTCTCGCGTACCGAGGGATTCTCGGGGGCAGAGATCAAGGCGGTCTGCACCGAGGCAGGCTACTTCGCCATCCGCGAGAACCGGACCACGGTGAAGAATGCCGATTTCCTCAGCGCCGTGGTAAAGGTCCGCCACCAGGAAGAGCTGGAAGGCGACGAGTACCTCCGCATGTTCGGGTGAGCCATGCCTCCGCGCAAGGGTCTCTCGACAAAAGCCATCGTGACCGCGGGCATCATCCTCATCATGGTCATGAGTTCCCTTGGCTTCATCCTCCAGAACGCAGGCGGCGGGGCGCAGCGTTTCGGCAAGTACAAGTTCTCCCCCAGCGGAAGCGGGACCTGGACCGTGAAGGCCCAGGGCCAGCAGTTCGAGGTGTTCTTCCTGCCCACGCAACTCGCCGACATCGGCCTGGAAGATGGGATGACGCAGAAACTCCGCGCTCCGGTGCTTGTCGCCTCCATCGACCCGCCGCCGCTGAACCTCACCAGGCTGGATAACGCCATCGGACTGGTTTCCTACCAGTACGTCAACGAGTTGCCTAAGCTGGGCACCGAGGTGGTGCTTGCGCTCGGGTCCGCTCCCGGAGAGGACGCGCTGCCCAGCCTGCGCGCCATGCCTGTCATCAGCTGCGGTAACGCCACGCCCGAGGTACCCGTCATCTATGTGAGAAAGGGTGACAGCACCGGCTTCCATCTGGAGGGAGACTGCATCGTGATGGAAGCTGCGTCGGAACAGGACATCTACCGCCTCTACGACCGGATGCTGCTCTCGCTCCTCGGAGTGATGCCATGAGCCTCAAGGCCATAGGGGCCGCGCTCGCCGTCCTTGCCCTCTTTTCTTTTGCCTTCATCGGCATGTACGGCATACAGAAGCAGCGCGCGGAGAAGAAGGAAGAGTTCTACACCTACAACAGCTTCACCTTCGTNCACAGGGGCGGTCTCTGGCTCACCCAGGTCCAGGAGCCGAACGGCCCGAGACTCTTCACGGTCGCGCTGCACTACAGCCCGAGGGAGCTTGAGGATGTGAGTATTGAAGGACCGCTCTCCAAGGGGTTCATCGACGCAGGGTATGCGTACATCTCCGTGGACCCGGACGCCATCCTGGATACAGAGAATGTCTCCATCGCGACAGCAGGCAGCCACACGGGCCTCTCCGCAGCGGAGCTCACCCTCGTGATGGCCAAGGCAATCGGCAGGACTCCCATTGCAGCATGCACCCGCAATGAGAGCTCTGCGTGCGCATCCCGGCCCATCGCTCCCTGCTCTTTCCAGGGCGCCCCCACTGTCTATCTGAAGCCAGAAGGAGAAGCGAACGTCACCTTCGCAGGGGACTGCATCATGCTCACCGGCGCCGGGACGGAGCTTCTCCGCTCGGTGGACCGGCTGCTGCTCCACTGGCTGGGAGTGATGCGTGCCCAGCCGAGCGGTCCGGTGCAGCTCGTGCCGCGCTGATGGAGCACTATTTCAGTCCAGGGCAGAGCAGTCCTTCACGGGAGCGGGAATTCACCTGCATCCTTNCCGGAAGGTCGTTCACCTTTGTGTCAGCTGCAGGCACGTTCGCGAAGTACCGCGTCGACCCCGCGACGAGACTGCTCATCGAATCTGTGTCCTTTCCCCGTGGCGCGCGTGTCCTCGACCTCGGATGCGGCATCGGCATCATCGGCATCGCCATGGCTCGCCTCTTTGGCGCAGAAGTCATCATGACAGAGGTCAATGAGCGTGCGGCGCGCCTCGCTGGGCAGAACGCGAAGCTGAACGGCGTGAAGGCGCGCGTGCTCGCGGGCGACCTCTACGCGCCAGTCCCGGGGAAGTTCGATGCCATCCTGGTGAACCCCCCGATGGCCGCTGGGAGAGAGACCTGCTACCGCATCATCGACGAGGCGCCAGCGCATCTCTGCGAAGGGGGAAGGCTTGTCCTCGTGGCTCGCCACGCAAAGGGCGGGGCGATGCTCTCCAGGAGGATGCAGGAGCGCTTCGGGAACTGCGAAACTCTGGCAAGCAAAGGCGGTTTCCGCGTGTACTGCGCGACAGTTTAAGACATCTCCAACGGCCGGAATTCCGCGCGATTCCNGTGTGGTCTCGCGCCGGATACTCTCTCGCGCCAATTGTCGCCACATGTATGTTCACTGCTTCGAGCCGAGCATGCGGTTCGTGAGCGCGTCCAGGTTGGAGCGGTCGTCAGTCAACACCTCTCCAGCGCCTGGCTCAACGCGCAGATTGAAGCGGGCATACTCCACCTTGTGCCGCGAGATCGCCTGGCTTTCCAGCACCGGAATCTCCCAGGGGGTGTTGCTCGCGTAGAGCAGGGTGTTGATGCCGTGGTCCAGGGCGTAGACATGCGTGAAGACCTGGCCCAGGGTCTTTGCGATGGGCTCCACCAGGGTGTAGTCCCGGTTGCCTTCCTCATTCGCGGAAATGACGTTGATGACCAGCATCCCATCAGCATTGAGGATGGCATGGATGTNCTGGAAATACTCCCATGTCATGACATAGAACGGGATGTGCAGCCCGCCGTTGTAGGCGTCCAGNATGGCCAGGTCGTACGTGGACGGCGCCCGGCGCACGAAAGGCCGTGCGTCGTCGACGATGAGCGAGACATTGGGATGATCCGGCAAGCCGAAGAACTGCTTCCCCGCCTCGAACACCTCCGGGTCTATCTCCACCGCATCGATGCGCATTCCAGGAAACGCCGAGAGGAGCTGACGGATGTTCGCTCCCGCTCCGGCTCCGAGGATGAGGGTGCTGCGCATCTCGCGCGTCAGGGGCGGAAGGAGCATGAAGTCATAGTAGTAGTCCGTCTCCGGACTGTCAAGGACAGTCACGGTGTGAAAGGAGTTCTTCTTGTTGAGACGCAGCCGGTACTCGTTGCCGTCGGTGAGGACCTGGATGAAGTTGTACGGCGACTCGGTCTCATGGGCGACCGCCCATCCACTTTCCACTTCGGCCCTCGCCGGCACAAGGTAGAGGAGCATCAGCAGGATGGAAAGCAGCGCTGGGGTTCCGGCACGAAGGGTGACGAGCACGATGAGCAGGTANAATCCCATGGTGCCGAAGAGCGTCGCGCGGATGCCCAGCGAGGGGATGAGGTAGAACGCCGCGGCAAACGTCCCGAGAATGCTTCCTGCTGTTGACACCGCGTATATTTTCCCGGCGGTCTCCCCTACTTTATCCCCCTCAAACAGCAGCCGGATGAGGTACGGGGACACCATGGCAAGCAGAGCGGTAGGCACGAGGAAGAGCAGCGCGCTGCCCACGATGGAGCCCTTGATGTCTCCGAGATGGCGCAGCGCCCCCAAGAGATGGCTGTATCCCGCGCCGGCAAGGAGGGAAAAAGCGATGCCTGCAAGCAGCACATAGAGCAGCGTCCTCTCGTCCCGCTTCCGGTCCGCGAGCTTCCCGCCAAGAGAATATCCTATGGCGAGCGCGACCATGAACATGCCGATGACAGAGCCCCACACGTAGGTGGAATTGCCGAAATACGGCGCGAGCATCCGCGCCCCCAGCAGCTCCAGCACCATGATGGTGAATCCGGAGAAAAAAGACAGCACCAGCTTTCTCATCGCGAACCCTTGGTGCGGCAGATTTTTATACTTTTGTCCTCGGAGGCACCTGGTGGACACAGATACCATCGCCCGCGTGGCACGGCTCGCCAGGCTCAGCCTCACCGCTGCCGAGAAGGAGGCTGCCCTCAGGGACATGGGAGGCATCCTCGATGCATTCTCCCTTCTGGAAACAGCGGAGACCGGTCCGGAGAGGGCGCTCCATCCCTTACAGCTTCCTCCCAGGCTCCGCGAGGATATCGCTGGCTCGTCACTCAGCCAGGAGGAGGCGCTTGCCAATGCCCGCTCGAAAGAAGGCTACATCAAAGCAGGGCGCGTCCGCTGAGCTTCCCGCTCTCCAGGGGCGCATTCTCCAGGGAGAGATAACGCTCTCGGACCATGTGCATGAGGCTGTGGATTCCCTGCGGGAGCTGGACCGCGAGTATGCGATGATGACTGCCATCAGCGAGGAGCTGGCACGNTCCCAGGCCAAGGCGCTGGATGCGGAAAAGAGGAAGCTCGGCAAGGACATCCTCAGGGCAAGGCCTCTCCTCGGCCTCTGCGTCTCCTTCAAGGATGCCATCTGCGTCCGCGGTGTCCAGAGCGCCGCGGGCTCGAAGGCCCTGAAGGGCTACACTCCNGTATTCGACGCGACCGTCGTCTCCCGCCTGCGGGAGGCGGGATGCNTCGTGCTCGGCAAGACCGNTCAGGACGAGTTCGGCTTCGGGAGCTTCTCGGTGAATGTGGGAAAGGATTTCCGGATTCCCAGAAATCCTCTCGACCGGGAGCGCTGCTGCGGGGGCTCGTCCGGAGGGGCGGCTGCCCTGGCTGCAGCGGCGCNGTTTCCGCACGTGGCCATCGCGGAATCAACCGGGGGAAGCATCGCTGCTCCGGCTGCCTTCTGCGGCGTGCATGGCCTCTGTCCCACCTATGGTCTCGTCTCACGGAACGGGCTCATCGACTATGCGAACTCGCTGGACAAGATAGGCCCCATCGCCCGCTCCCTGGACGACGTGAGCAGGGTCCTCGATGTCATCGCGGGATTCGATGCCGCTGACGCCACCTCCCTGCAGCGGACCATGGCCCCGGAAGCGATGCCGAAGAGCATCGCCCTGGTGAAGCAGGAGGGAGTAGCCGAGGAAGTGGCGTCCGCGATGTGGGACGCGGTGAAGCGCATGGAGAGCGCCGGGGTATCGTACAAGGAAGTCTCGCTGCCCTACACTGCCAAGTTCGCCCTCGCCGCATATTACATCATCGCGACGAGCGAAGCGAGCACCAATCTCGCGAGATATTGCGGACTTCGCTACGGCTTCCAGCCGCCGGTCGAGGGAAGCGCAGAGGAGCACTTCACCGTGACGCGCGGGGAGGCCTTCGGCGCGGAAGCGAAGAGGCGCATCCTCCTCGGGACCTACGCGCGTATGGCAGGCTACCGCTCCGCCTACTATGAACGCGCCCTTGCGGTGCGGAGCCGCATCATCGCGGAGTACCAGGGCGTCTTGAAGAGATTCGGCGCGCTCGTCAGCCCGGCGATGCCTCTTTTCCCGCCCCGTTTCGACGAGCTTTCGCAACTCACTCCTCTGCAGCACTATGCCATGGACCATCTGCTCGTGGGGCCTAATCTCGCGGGCCTCCCGCACCTTTCCATCCCGCTGCAGGCAAGGCTTCCAGCCGGCCTCCTTCTCATCGGGAACCACCTGCAGGAGAAAACGCTCATCAGGCTCGGGAGGATGGCATGAGGATAGGCCTTGAGGTGCACTGCGGGCTGGACACCGAGAGCAAGCTTTTCTGCGCGTGCTCCGCGCGTCCTTCTCCAGAGGAGCGGCCGAACTCAAGATGCTGTCCGGTCTGTCTCGGGCATCCCGGCTCACGGCCGTTGACCAACAGCAGGGCGGTGTCGCACGCCCTGCGCGTTGCGCTGGCCCTTGGCTGCCGCATTCCCGCAGAACTGCGCTTCGCGCGGAAATCGTACTTCTACCCGGACCTGCCGAAGAATTTCCAGATTACCCAGTACGACCACCCCCTCGGAGGAGGGGGGACGATGGAAACGAGCTTCGGGAGCGTCGCCCTCAGGAGAATTCACCTCGAAGAGGACCCCGGGGCAATCGTCGACAGGGGCTCCTACGTCCTGGTGGACTACAACCGGAGCGGGTGCCCGCTGCTGGAGATTGTCACGGAACCTGCGCTGAAAAATGCAGAAGAAGCCAGGGCCTTCGTGGACGAGCTTTCGGTGTTGCTCGGTTGCCTCGGAGTGTACTCCCCCGAGCGCAACATCCTCAAGGTGGATGCGAACATCTCCCTCAGCGACGTCCGGGTGGAAATCAAGAACATCCTGGGGCAGCGCGAGCTGCAGCGCGCCCTGGAGTACGAGGAGGCGCGCCAGCGCGAGACCATCGCAAGAGGGGAAGCGATTGTTCAGGAGACGCGGCACTGGGACGCGGCTCTCGGCGCGACGAAACCCATGCGCTCGAAGGAGAGCGAGGACGACTACGGCTACATCGAGGAGCCTGACCTCGTCCCGCATCCCCTGGAGAAGGGATGGCTTGCGGAGGTGCGCAAGGCGCTTCCCGAGCTTCCGCTTTCCCGGAGCAGGAGACTGGTGAAGCAGTACCGCATCGCGGAGGACGACAGCCGCATCATCTGCTTCAGCGGCCTGGCGGATGCCTTCGAGACCATCGCGGGAAGCGTCGACCCGGTGCTGGCCGCGAGATGGACCCGCCGCGAGGTGCTCCGCGTGCTCAATCTTCGTGGGGAGCGCGTCATTTCTTTGGAGCTTCTCCGGCAGATTGCCTCCCTGCTCGCGCTTGTCGAGAAGAAGAAGGTCACGGACGCTATCGCAAAAGAGCTGCTGGAGAAACTCTTCGAGAAGCCATTCGACGTGAAAACAAGAGTGGGAGCGGGTTTGTCAGTCGTGATGGGTGACGAGCTGCGCGCTGTCTGCGAACGAGTGGTCAAAGAAAATCAGAAAGCGGTGAGCGACTATCAGAGCGGCAGGCCGGAGGCGCTGGACTTCCTGCTTGGCCAGGTGATGCGCGCGACGAAGGGCCGGGCGGACCCTGGCGCGGCGAGACTGCTGCTCAAGGAACTCGGGAAGGCGTAGGACGCATGTTTTATAAAGACATATCCACCCCCCACTTGTGGTGATTTTATGGATATTCCCATAGAAACTGTCGTCAAGAGCGAATACAATGGGCTGTCTGGCGACGCCAGGGAACTGGTCATCAGGAGCGGGGAAGAGTGGACCCATTTCTGGAATGAGTACACGGGAAACTGCTTCGTGGTCGACTTCGTGGCCGCTGCGAGAGGGAACCAA
>C687J35174_10005118_pt1 | contig 17371 bp, 16 predicted proteins | sample RifCSPhighO2_01_FD_35174 | JGI IMG/M metagenome (IMG submission 35174) | reverse complement strand
ATCCGCTACCGGAGGGAATCGTCGCGTCCTATCTCTACCTGCTCGGGCCGGACAGTCGCGGGCTCACGGGCCGCGGCTTCCGCGCGCAGCGTGGGAACAAACCGCCGCTTGAGTCCGTCAATCCTGTGAATCTATTATGATGACCCGCCATTGCAACAACCCAAGGAGATTTTCGATGACAAGACTGTCCATGCCCAAATTGCTTACGCTCGGCGCGCTCGCGCTGCTCGGCGCCGCGGCCCACGCCGAAGGCGATCCGGAAGATGTCATCAAATATCGCCAGAACGTCATGAAGGCGAACGGCGCGCATGCGGCGGCGGCCGGCGCCATTATCCAGGGCAAGGTCGGCTACAAAAAAGATCTCGCGGATCACGCCAAGGCCCTTGCCGCCATCAACCGCGATGTCGCCGCGCTGTTTCCCAAGGGTTCGGACTTCGGCGATACCAACGCGCTCGATGGCGTATGGTCCAAGCGCGCCAACTTCGAGAAACGTGCCAGGGATGCACAGGCGAAATCCGACGCCTTTGCCAAGGTCGTGGCCACGGGCGACGCAAAGAGTTACGGACCGAAGTTCAAGGAGCTGGTGGATTCCTGCAAGGCCTGCCACAAGGACTACCGCAAGGAAGAGAAGTAACCGGACTGCGTCTTCGTGGCAACACCGCGCGCAACGTTTATTGCCGGCGCGGCGTTGCTCGCGGTCTTCGCAATTCCTGCCCCGGCGGCGGAGGCGCCGCGCGATCGCGGCGAATACCTGTTTCGCGCCGCCGGCTGCGACGGCTGCCACACGGATGAAAAGAACAAGGGTCCGGCGCTCGCCGGCGGACCCGCGCTCAAAACAGCCTTCGGCACGTTCTACGCGCCCAATATCACACCGGACCCTGTGCACGGTATCGGCCGTTGGTCCGAGGCTGATTTTATCCGCGCCCTGCGCGAAGGCGTAAGCCCCGCTGGCGAACATTACTATCCGGCGTTCCCCTACACCTCCTATACCCGCCTCACCGACGCCGACCTGCGCGCGCTCTGGGGTTATCTGCGCCGCCGGCAGCCGGTAGCGCAAGCGAGCACGCCGCACGAACTGCCGTGGTATCTGCGGGCGCGCCCACTGATGACCGTCTGGAAGATGTTTTTCTTTTCGCCCGGACAATATGCGCCGCGCCCGGACAAGGACGCGACATGGAACCGTGGCGCCTATCTCGCCGAGTCCGTCGTCCACTGCGGCGAGTGCCACACGCCGCGAAACCTGCTGGGCGCGGCGCGGCGCGATAAACACTTCGCCGGTACGCGTGCGGGACCGGAAGATTCGGTTGTACCCAATATCACGCCAGACAAAAAAACCGGTATCGGCCGTTGGCGCAAAAACGAGATCGCCGGGTATCTGGATTCCGGTATGACTCCCGATGGCGACGCCGCCGGCGACCTGATGGCGGAAGTGATCGACCGCAGCACCAGCCTCCTCACGCGAGCCGACCGCGAGGCGATTGCGTCCTACCTGCTGTCGTTGCCGCCGGTCGAGAACGTCGTTCGAAAGAAAAAGCCCAAAGGTAAAGACGAGTTCGGATTTTGAGCACCGCCCGCTCTCGCTAAAACCGTGCATCCGGGCGGCACCCGCACCGCCTTAGTGCGCGCCACCGACAGAGCGACAGCCGGCTCCCGCCACAGCTCTTTCCATTCAATGACATACGTCCATATCCGGCCTGCTCATAGCTGGCACGGCGGTTGCTGAAGTGTCCGGCAACTTAGCCTGAATTAAGAGGTTTGCGTGAAGGAAAAACTGGTGCTGGTCGGCAACGGCATGGCCGGCATGCGCACGCTCGAGGAGCTGCTCAAGCTCGCGCCGGACAAGTACGAGATCACGGTATTCGGTGCCGAACCGCATCCGAACTACAACCGCATCCTGTTGTCGCCGGTTCTGACCGGCGAAAAACAGTTCAGCGAGATCGTGCTGAATGACGATGCCTGGTATGCCGAGCACGGCATCGCCCTGCACAAAGGCAAGGCCGTGATTGAAATCAACCGCCGCAGCCGGTTAGTCAAGGCAACCGACGGCACGACCGCGGCCTATGACCGCCTGCTGCTCGCGACCGGCTCCAACCCGTTTCTGCTGCCGGTGCCNGGCAATAACCTGCCCGGCGTGATCGGCTTCCGCGACATCGCGGACGTGCAAACCATGCTGCTGGCAGCCCGCGAATACCGGCACGCAGTCGTGATCGGCGGCGGCCTGCTGGGACTCGAAGCCGCCAACGGCCTGATGAAACAGGGCATGAAGGTCACGGTCGTGCATCTGCCGGACGCGCTCATGGAGCGCCAGCTCGACGCGCCGGCGGCCAAGATGCTCAAGAAGTCACTCGAGGACCGCGGGCTTGAATTCGTGCTTAAGGGCGTGACCAAGGAAATCATCGGCAAGAACCGGGTCCATGGCGTGGCGCTGGAAGACGGCCGCGAACTCACCGCCGACCTGGTGGTGATGGCGGTCGGCATCCGCCCGAACATCGAACTGGCCAAAAAGGCCGGGCTCTATTGCGAACGCGGCGTCGTGGTGAGCGATACCATGCAGACCTACGACCCGGCGATCTACGCAGTCGGCGAGTGCGTGCAACACCGCAAGCTAACGTACGGCCTGGTGGCNCCGCTGTTCGAGCAGGCCAAGGTGTGCGCCAATCATCTCGCGCATTTCGGCATCTCGCGCTACGAGGGCTCGATGACCTCGACCAAGCTCAAGGTCACAGGCATCGACCTGTTCTCGGCCGGCAACTTTACCGGCAACGATCAGACCGAAGAGATCGTGCTGCAGGATGCCGGCGCCGGCGTCTACAAGAAGGTGGTGCTCAAGGACAACCGCATTCAGGGGGCGGTGATGTATGGCGACACCATGGACGGTGCCTGGTACTTCCAGCTGATGCGCGACGGCACCGATGTGTCGGGCATGCGCAACAAGCTGCTGTTCGGCCAGGCGCACCTCGGCGACTCGGGCCACGGCGACATCAAGAGCCGTGTGTCATCGATGTCGGACGCNACCGANATCTGCGGCTGCAACGGCGTNTGCAAGGGCGCGATCGTCAAAACCATCACCGACAAGAAACTCTTTACGCTGGATGAGGTGCGCGCGCATACCAAGGCCTCCAGTTCCTGCGGGTCGTGCACCGGTCTGGTCGAGGCGCTGCTGGCGTCCACGCTCGGCGGCGACTACTCAGCCACGCCCAGNAAGAAGCCGATGTGTCCGTGCACCGAACATGCGCATGACGATGTCCGGTTGGCGATCCGCAGCCAGTCGCTGAGGACGATACCNGCTGTGTTTCGTGCGTTGGACTGGAAAACCGCCGACGGTTGTAACAANTGTCGCCCGGCGCTCAATTTCTATCTGCTGGTCGCGTGGCCGGGCGAATACNCCGACGATAACCAGTCGCGCTTCATCAACGAACGTGCGCACGCCAATATCCAGAAGGACGGCACCTATTCGGTNATCCCGCGCATCTGGGGCGGCGAGACCACGCCGGCGCAACTGCGCTCNTTGGCCGAGATTGCCGAAAAGTACCAGGTGCCGACGGTGCATATCACCGGCGGCCAGCGCATCGACTTTCTTGGGATTCCCAAGGAAACCCTGCCGGCGATGTGGGGCGACCTCAGCCAGGCCGGGTTCGTCTCCGGCCACGCCTACGGTAAGGCGATCCGCACGGTCAAGACCTGCGTCGGCAAAACCTGGTGCCGCTTCGGCACCCAGGATTCGACCGCCCTGGGTATCGAGTTGGAAAAGATGACTTGGGGTTCGTGGACGCCGCACAAGTTCAAGCTCGCGGTGTCGGGCTGCCCGCGCAACTGCGCCGAGGCGACCATCAAGGACTTCGGCGTGGTGTGCGTGGACTCGGGTTACGAACTGCACGTCGGCGGCAACGGCGGCGTGAAAGTGCGCGCCACCGACTTCCTGTGCGCGGTAAAAACCCCGGAGGAGGTGAAGGAGTATTGCGCCGCCTTCCTGCAGGTCTACCGCGAAGAGGCGCACTATCTCGAGCGCACCGCGCCGTGGGTGGAGCGCGTCGGGCTTACGTACGTGAAACAAAGAGTGGCGGAAGACGCGGCCGGTCGCAAGCAACTCGCGGAGCGCTTTTGGTATTCGCAGACGTTCGCCCAGGTCGACCCCTGGGCGGCGCGCGCCAAGGGCGCTGACCGGCACGAATTCATCCCGCTGAAACAAATCGCTTGAGTGCGGAGTGAAGATCCCGCACTGGATAAACGAAGGCAGATTCGATGAATGACTGGATTGAAGTCGGCACGCTTGAAGACATTCCCCGCCAGGGTGCGCGCGTGGTGCGCACCGCCGAGGGCGACATTGCCGTGTTCCGCACGCTTGACGACGAGGTGTTCGCGCTGCGCGACAGGTGTCCACACAAGGGTGGGCCGTTGTCGCAGGGCATCGTGCACGGCCGGCGCGTCGCCTGCCCGCTGCACGACTGGAAGATTCATCTCGACACCGGGCTGGCCGTGGCGCCGGACGAGGGCTGCGCCGCGCGCTTTCCCGTGAAACTCCTCGACGGCCGCGTGTACCTCTCACCCAAAACAGAACCCCGGACCGTGGCCGGCACCGCCGGCTGACGCACGCGGCCGCTCTCGCACATCCATATGCTCCGCGGTGCTCGTGCGTCCTGCACAGCGGAACTCGGCGTACGACAGCCACTCTAAACCCACACGGCTTGTGTCATGTAACGCGCGCGGCGGCTGCCGTATAGTGGACTCATGAAGATGCGGCTTACCGATTCCTTCCAACGCACCATTGAATATGTGCGCCTCTCGGTCACCGACCGCTGCGACCTGCGCTGCCATTACTGCCTGCCCGAAGGCTACCGTGATTTCCAGGAACCAGCCGAATGGCTCACGTTCGACGAGATCGAACGCGTGCTGCGCGCCTTCACCGCGCTCGGCGTGCGGCGCGTGCGCCTCACCGGCGGCGAACCGCTCACGCGCCACGGTTTGCCGGAACTCGCCGCGCGTCTTTCACGCCTGTCCGGCGTCGAGGACCTGTCGCTTTCCACCAATGCCGTGCAACTGAAAAAATTCGCCGGCGCGCTTTATCGTGCCGGCGTGCGCCGTCTCAACGTCAGCCTCGATTCGCTCAGGCCCGACCGCTTCGCGGCCATCACCGGCGGCGGTCGTCTCGACAAGGTGCTCGACGGGCTCATGGCGGCCAAGGCCGTTGGCTTCGCACCCATCAAGCTCAATATGGTGGCGCTGCGCGGCGTCAACGACGACGAGTTCGAGGACATGGTGCGGTTCTGCCTGAAACACGACTTTACGCTGCGGCTGATCGAAACCATGCCCGTGGGCGACACCGGCCGCGCCGCGACCGATCATTATCTGGACCTGCAGGACGTGCGCCGGCGTCTGGCGGAGAAATTCGAGCTGCTGCCGGCGGTAATGTCAGGCGGTGGGCCGGCACGCTACGTGCAGCTGGCCGGGACAGACCTCAAGATCGGCTTTATCACGCCGCTGTCGCAGCACTTTTGCGAAACCTGCAACCGCGTGCGTCTCGCGGCCGACGGCACGCTTTACCTCTGCCTCGGACAGGACGATAAACTGGAATTGCGGCCGTTGCTGCGCGCCGGCATCACGGACGAGGAGCTAAAACGCGAAATCCGCGCTTCCATGGCGCGCAAACCGGAACGGCATGAATTTCGCGAACAACCGGGAAAGATCGTGCGCTTCATGGCGCGCACGGGTGGGTAGACACAAAACCTAATAAAACAGTTTCAGCAACCGGTCTTCCATTTCGATACGGCTGGCCAGCAACTCACCCAGATGCGAGAGATCGCCGTCGAACGACATGGACAGCTCTTGGCCGTTCTTGCCGTCGTATTTGTCGTTGAAATCGAGCGCCGCCTGCGTGGTCTCGGCGATGCGCGGGTAAAGCTTGTCCGCGAGCTGGGCGAAGCTCTGGCGACGTTCATTGCCGTTGACGATGCGCTCGTACAACGAGAAGTGCCCGGCGGCGAGGTAGTCCACCATCACTTCGCAAAACTCCTGTAGCAACCTGGCGGTCGGGGTGTGGCGCCGCTCGCCCTTGGTGTCGAGGCCCGCGAGACGGCAATAGAGCACCAGCATCTCGGCGCGCTCGGACATGAGCTTCTGGATCAGTTCGCGGCTGCTGTCGCGTCGCTCGGACGGTTTGCCGGCGGCCGGCGCGGGTTTGGTTTTTGCTTTGGCTTTTATATTGGCTTTATTCATGTCCTGCCCTATCCCTGTAACGCACGGCCTTTTAGTTAACGCCGAAACGCCGCGCAACGCAACTCGTTAACGCGGCATGCCCGGCAATCGTCCCTTGAGGCCGGCGAGCATGCGATTCAGCCCNCCCTTGCCGAGGCGCTTCATCATCTGTTGCATCTGGTCGAATTGTTTGAGCAGCCGGTTGACATCCTGCACCTGGGTACCGGAACCGGCGGCGATGCGGCGCTTGCGCGAGCCGCGGATGACATCCGGCGTGCGCCGCTCGGCCGGCGTCATCGAGTTGATGATCGCGACCAGCCGCTGCATGTCCTTGTCGTTCACCTGCGCCTTGACCGCGCCCGGCACCTGACCCATGCCCGGCAACTTGTCCATCAGGCCCGCGACCCCGCCCATATTCTGCATCTGCAAGAGCTGGTCGCGAAAATCCTCGAGATCGAAACCCTTGCCCTTGGTCACCTTGGCGGCTAGCGCCTTGGCCTTTTCCTGATCGGCCACGCGCGCGGCCTGTTCCACCAGCGTGAGCACGTCGCCCATGCCGAGGATGCGCGCGGCCATACGCTCGGGATGAAACGCCTCGAGTGCCGTGGTCGCCTCGCCGATGCCGAGAAACTTGATCGGTCTGCCGGTGATGGCGCGCATGGAAAGCGCTGCGCCACCGCGCGCGTCGCCGTCGGCTTTGGTGAGGATGACGCCGGTAAGCGGCAGGCGTTCATTGAACGCGCGCGCGGTATTGACCGCATCCTGGCCGGCGGTCGCGTCCACCACGAACAGCGTTTCGACCGGCTGAATCGCGGCGTGTATCTGCGCGATCTCGCGCATCATGTCCGCGTCCACGTGCAGCCGGCCGGCGCTGTCCACCAGCACCACGTCCACGCCCTGCCGGCGCGCGTGCTCGACCGCATTACGGGCAATATCCACCGGGGCCTGGTCCGGCTGGCTCGGGAAAAACTGCGCGCCGACCTGGGCGGCCAAACGCGCGAGCTGCTCGATGGCCGCGGGTCGGTAGATGTCGGCGCTCACGACCAGCACCGACTTGTGGTGGCGTTCCTTAATAAAGCGCGCCAGTTTACCGACGGTTGTGGTCTTGCCGGCGCCCTGCAAACCGGCGAGCAACATCACCGCCGGCGGACGTGTGGCAAGGTCGAGACCAGCGGCCGCTCCCACGAGTTTCACAAGCTCGTCGTGGACAATTTTGATCAGCGCCTGACCGGGCGTGAGGCTCGCGAGCACTTCCTGGCCCACGGCGCGCACGCGCACATGTTCGAGGAAATCCTTGGCTACCGGCAACGCCACGTCGGCCTCGAGCAGCGCCACGCGCACCTCGCGCAGACTGTCGCGGATGTTATCTTCCGTCAGGCGTCCGGCGCCGCGTAGACGCTGGAGCGTGGCTCCGAGTTTTTGGGTGAGGTTATCGAACATAAAAAAACNGACAGAACTTACAGGATTGCCGTATCCAAATAATTAAATTTCTATTACCTCGCCGTGCATCAACCGTCGTGGCGTGTTGCGCGGCAGGTGGCGCGTGATCTCGGCCATGATGCCGTCTTCCAGCCCGGGCTGCAGATGCGTGATATGAACGCTCGGACCAGGTTTGAGCTTGCGTAACTCGCCGACCAGCATGGACGGACAAAGGTGTTTGGAAACGCGGCTGAGTTCCGCTTGGGCGTCGAGAAAACTGGTCTCGATGATGACGTGCTTCAGATCGTCACAGGCGTTGAGCGCCTGCCAGAAACTGTCGTTCACGGTGGTGTCGCCGCTGAAGGCGAGACTGCCGCCGGAACCGTGCACGAGATAGCCGACCGCCGGGACCACATGATTAACCGGCACGCTGCGTATCCGGCGCGTACCGAGCGTCGCCTCGGCGCCGGGCGCCAGCGTCTTATATTTCATGAACGGTTTCTCCGGCGTCGGGATGCGGGAGAAATCCGGCCAGATCACATTATTAAAGATATGCCCGCGCAACGCCGCCAGGGTCGCTTCCTGCGCATGCACGGTGACCGGATCGCGGCGCATCGCGCCCACGGTATCGAGCAGGAACGGCAGCGCCGCGACGTGATCGAGATGCGAGTGCGTGAAAAACACGTGGTCGATGCGTGCCAACGCTTCGACCTCGAGTTCACCGACGCCGGTGCCGGCGTCGATCAGAATATCGTCGTCCACGAGCAGCGCCGTCGTGCGTCGCCCCGCGCCGATGCCGCCGCTGCAACCCAGAATCCGTATACGCATCCGCCTATCCGTCCCGCCCCGGCCGGCCCGGCCTTCAAAGACCGCCCGGGCTGTGCCATCATGCTGTGCGTTCCATTATGACTAATCCGGCGTTAAATTTCCTCGCCCTCGCGCTCTATGTCGCCGTTGGCGTCCTGTTAGTACAGCGCCTCGTGCGCGGTCAGGGCGACGCCACGCGTGGCGCGCGCCTCGGTGTGCTCGCGCTTGGGCTGGGCGCCGCGGTGCTGCACGTGGTCCTGCTCTATCCGGCGCTGCGGCTCGAAGGCGGGCTCAATCTCGCGCTCACAACGATGTTTTCGCTCGCGGCTTGGGTGGTCGTGGTGCTTTACCTATGCACCTCGACCCTGCGCCCCATCGACTACCTCGGTATTCTCATCATGCCGCTCGCCGGGCTGACGTTGCTCGTCGAGTGGCTGTGGCCGGGCCAGGCGCCGATGCCGCTCACGTCGGGTTTTCAGGCGGCGCATATCGTCGTTTCGATTCTGGCCTACGGGCTGTTGTGTCTGGCCGCGGTACAGAGCCTGCTGCTGCTCTACCAGGAGCGCCACCTGCACGCGCGCCAACCGGGCGGCCTGGTGCGCGCGCTGCCGCCGATGCAGGCCACGGAAACCGCCCTGTTCCAGATGATCGGGCTCGGTTTCGTGTTGCTGACGCTGACGGTCGCGAGCGGCGTGTTCTTCTCCGAGGAAACGTTCGGCCGACCGTTCAAATTCACGCACCATATCGTGCTCGCACTGATCGCCTGGGGCGTCTACGGCGTACTGCTGCTCGGCCGCTGGCGCCTCGGCTGGCGCGGACGACCGGCGATACGGCTCGCGCTCGCGGGCTTCGCCCTGCTGGTGCTGGCCTACTTCGGCAGCAAGTTCGTTTTCGAGGTCGTCCTCGGTCGCTGACCTGCAGGCGTTCCGCGATTTACAAAAGTCGCATACAATTCACCGGCGTCGCCGTTCCGCGCAGCCAAATCATTCATTAAGAACCGCACCGTCCGATGCAAAACCTGGCCACCAACGGTTCCTGGATGTCCCGGGTGTTTCCCTTTCTGACATGGATTCACGAACTACGCGACGGCAAAGTGCTGCGCGCGGATCTGATCGCCGGCATCACCGTGGCGCTGGTGTTGGTACCGCAGTCCATGGCCTACGCCCAGCTTGCCGGGCTACCGGCGTACTACGGTCTGTATGCCGCGTTCCTGCCGCCGATGGTGGCGGCGCTGTTCGGTTCCTCACGCCAACTCGCGACTGGACCGGTCGCCGTGGTGTCGCTGCTCACCGCCGCCGCGCTCGAACCGATTGCTGCCAGCGGTGGTCCCGGTTACGTCGCCTACGCGATTACGTTGTCGCTTATCGTCGGCCTGTTCCAGCTCATGCTCGGGCTACTGCGGCTCGGCGTGGTCGTCAACTTCCTGTCGCACCCGGTCATCCTCGGTTTCACCAACGCCGCCGCGATCATCATCGCCACCTCGCAGCTGGACAAAATTTTCGGTGTGCGCGCGGAAAAAGCTGCGCATCACTACGAAACGGTGTGGAACACCGTCGTCGCTGCCACCCAATACATCCACTGGCCGACATTCTTTATCGCGCTCGGCGCCTTCGCGATCATGATCGTGTTGCGGCGCGTCAACCCGCGCGTTCCGAACGTTCTCATTGCCGTGGCACTGACCACGACGCTGTCCTGGTTCATGCGCTTCGAACACATCGAAACCGTGGCACTGGAGCAAATGGCAAGCGAGGCCGTACAGATCGTGGTACGCGATGAAATTGCGTTAAAGCAGGAAATTCCGGTGCTGGGCAAGGCGCTGGCCGAGGCGGAACGGAAGTACCGCGATACACTCGCACGTTACGGCACGGACGATTCACGCACCTTGCTCGCACAGCACGCCCGGGACACCCTCCGGCTCAAGCGCGAACGACGCATCAAGACCGTTCGTGCCGATATCGAGGAGATTAAAAAGAACCGGTTCGAGTACGTCCCCGGGACCGGTGGCGCCCCAGGCCAGTACTACCTGCGTGGCCACGCGCCGGACGGTGCGGTCACCGACGGCCGCCTATGGCGTATACGCAGTCTGGAGGGCAAAACGCTGGTGCTGAACGGCGGTGGCAACGTCGTTGGCGTGATCCCTCAAGGGCTGCCATCGCTCGAGACGCCCAAACTCGATCTCGGCGTCATGCTGCAGCTGCTATCGGCGGCCATCACCATCGCGTTGCTTGGCTTCATGGAAGCAATCTCGATCGCCAAGACCATGGCCACCAGGACCCGCCAGCGGCTCGACGCCAATCAGGAACTCATCGGTCAGGGCATCGGCAATATCGTCGGCAGCTTCACCCAGAGTTATCCCACCTCGGGGTCATTCTCGCGCTCAGCGGTGAACATCAGCGCCGGCGCCATTACCGGTTTCTCGTCGGCCGTTACCAGCGTCATCGTCATCGTCACGCTGCTGTGGCTCACGCCGTTACTGTATCACCTGCCGCAGGCGACGCTCGCCGCGGTCATCATGGTGGCCGTGGTCGGTCTTATTAACGTCAAAGCCGTCAAACACGCCTGGATGGCCAACCGGCAGGACGGTATTGTGGCCATTGTGAGCTTCACGCTGACGCTCGCGTTCGCGCCGCATCTCGACAAGGGCATCCTNGTCGGCGCCGGCTTGGCGCTGGTGNTGTACCTCTATCGCACCATGCAGCCGCGCGTGGCGGTGCTGGCGCGCCACGCCGACGGCACGCTGCGCGACGCCGAAGTGTTCAGTCTCAAAACCTGCGATGAAATCGCCGTGGTCCGTTTCGATGGCTCGCTCTACTTCGCGAACACAAGCTATTTCGAGGATAAGATACAGGAGCGCATCGCGTTACGGTCCGAACTTAAATTTATTATCGTCGTCGGTGACGGCATCAACCAGGTGGACGCGACCGGCGAGGAAATGCTGGCGCATCTCGCCGAGCGCCTGCACGCCACCGGCATCGAGGTTCTGTTCACCGGGCTCAAGAAGCAGGTCGTGGACGTGTTCGCGCGCACCGGGTTCTATGCCAAGCTCGGCGCCGGCGCGTTCTTCCGCACCGAGGAACAGGCGCTGGACTACGCCTGGGAAAAGCTCGGCAACCAGCATGAAATCGACTGCCCGCTCAACATCGTCTGCCCCGTGATACCCGGCAAGTAACGGCGCGCCCGACGGTCCGCCGGACACCAATGCTAGAATCCCCGCTCGGACATCATCGCGAGAGTCTCCTTGGCTGATATTTCCCTGAGCGTTCTGATCGGCGCCCTGGTTTTCCTGATTGTGCTGTCGGCGTTCTTCTCGGCCGCCGAAATCGGCCTGATGACGCTGAATCGCTATCGCCTGCGGCACCTGGAACAATCCGGCCACCGTGGCGCGCGTTTGGCGAGCCGCCTGCTCGCACGTCCCGACCGGCTGCTCGGCCTGATCCTGCTCGGCAACAATTTCGCCAACATCGCCGCCTCGTCGGTGGCGACGCTGCTCGCGCTCGATCTCTATGGTGAAAAGGCCATCGCCATCGCCGCCGGACTGCTGACCTTCGTGATTCTGGTGTTCGCCGAGGTCGCGCCCAAAACGCTGGCGGCGCTCAACCCCGAGCGCGTCGCCTTCCCCGCGGCTTATGTGCTGGCGCCGCTGTTGCGCGTGCTCTATCCGCTGGTATGGCTCACCAACATATTGGCCAATCTTTTTCTGCGCGCTTTTGGCGTATCCGTGCACCGGCAACGCAGCCACGAAGTCACCGCCGAGGAGCTGCGCGCGCTGGTGCGNGANGCCGACGTGCTCATCCCGGCGTCGCACCAGGACATGCTGCTCGCGATCCTGGACCTGGAGAAAGTCACGGTGGATGAGGTAATGGTGCCACGCAATCGCATTGAAGGCGTGGACCTGGATACCGACTGGGACGACATCGTGCGCCAGCTTACCGGCGGCCGCTACACGCGCCTGCCGGCCTACCGCGGCAGCCTCGANAACGTNGTCGGCATTGTCCATATCCGGCGCGTGCTCAACCTGATGCATGAACATCGCCTCGACCGCACCACGTTCGATCAACTGATCGTGGAACCCTACTTCATCCCGGCCGGTACGCCGCTCAACACTCAGTTGCTCAACTTCAAGCAGGTCAAGCGTCGCTTGGGCCTGGTGGTGGACGAATACGGCGACATTCAGGGACTGGTGACGCTCGACATGATCCTCGAGGAAATCGTCGGCGATTTCACCACGCGCGCGCTCGGCCAGATCGAAGACGTGCATCCGGCGCCNGACGGCAGCTTCCTGGTGCGCGGCAGCGTGAGCCTGCGCGATCTCAANCGTCAACTCGGCTGGGAACTGCCGACCGAAGCGTCGCACACGCTCAACGGCCTGATTCTCGAATATCTCGAGGACATCCCCGAGCCCGGCACCAGCCTGATGGTGCACGGCTACGCGGTCGAGATCCTGCGCACGCGCGGCACCGCCATCGAGCTCGCGCGCGTACGGCCGGCGGCGCCGGAGGGCGCGACCGAGCCGGCTTCCTGACGCCGCCCAGCCATGCTGCGTTACGGCGTCACCATTTTTCTCAGCGCCTTCCTGCTGTTCGAGGTGCAACTGATCCTCGCCAAGCGCATTCTGCCGTGGTTCGGCGGCGCGCCGGCGGTGTGGACCACGTGCATGCTGTTTTTCCAATTGCTGCTGCTCGCGGGCTATGCCTATGCCCANGGTCTNGCGGCGCATCTGTCCCCGACCGCGCAACGCCGGCTGCATCTNGCGCTGATCGCGGTTTCGCTCGGGTTGCTGGCGNTGCTCTGGNGCGCGTGGGGCAANCCGATNCTGCCGGACGCCGACTGGAAACCACAGGACAGCGCCTTGCCGGTGTGGCGCATCCTGGTNCTGCTCGGCGCCAGCGTCGGGTTGCCGTTNTTCCTGCTCGCNGCCACCAATCCGCTGCTCCAGGCGTGGTTCAGCCGCGCGCATCCCGGCACGCCGCCGTGGCGGTTGTACGCGCTCTCCAACCTGGGCTCATTGCTCGGTCTGCTCGGCTATCCGTTCCTGCTCGAATGGTTGTTGCCGCTGCCGTCACATCCGCGACCGTGCCGCTGTGGCGCGACGACTACAGCAATCTGTTCGGCATCGTGAAGTGGTAGAATTCATTACGGAAAACGCACCCGCCGCGCTCGACCCAATGCGCGGGACTCCCGGGGCAATCAATAAACGCGGCGGCTGAGCGCTGCAATCTGGACTCGGCTATTCCAGCGCCTTGTCCGCCAGCGCGCCGACAGCGGAGACATTCTTCAACAGTTCGGCCGGGAAACCGTGACGCTTCATCAGGTACTCCGGGCTGTTGTAGCTCAACCAGACTTTTCCCTTGTTGTCTTCCCACGCCAGCACCTTGAGCGGCAGGTCGACGGCGGCGCTGGGCGCGGCGATCATCACTGGCGTGCCGCCCTTGGGGCTACCGATAATCAGCAACTGTGTCGGACGCATTTTGAGCCCCACCTGCTCGGCCCCGCCGCTGTGATCAACGCGGGCAAAAATAGTAATGCCTTTCGCCTTGGCTACCGCCTCGAAACGATTGAGGGTTTCCGCGACTGAGTACTTGCTCGGCCTGCTGACGAAGCCGTTGTCCGCGGCGACGACAGGCATTGTGAGCAACATGGCCATGACTCCCCATAAAGCGTTTTTCATCGTTGTCTCTCCTGTGGGTTGGGCATACACGGCGGCATCGTAGCCTTCATGCCCCGCTCCCCCGTATTAACCGGGGTGTTACCATAGGACCGGATTCGACCTGCAAGGTTCAGGCCTGGCCGCACTCCCAATGAAGCCTCGGCGCACGGTATTTTTCGTCTCCGACCGCACCGGCATCACCGCCGAGATGGTCGGGCGCACGTTGCTGACCCAGTTTCCCGACGTCGAGTTTCACAAACACACCTTGCCGTTCGTGGATACGCTCGAACGTGTGCGCGAAGCGGTTAAAACCATCAACGAAACCGCCAGATTGGAAGACCATCGGCCCATCGTGTTGAGCACGCTTACTAATGATGACGTACGCGAAGCGCTGTACGCCTGCAACGGCTTGTGTCTTGACCTCTTTGCCGGATTCATCAACCGACTGGAAGACGAACTCGGAATGGAATCGTCACACGCCTTGGGGCTCTCCCACGGCATGGGCGACGAACTGGCGTACCAGAAACGGATAGACGCGATTAACTACGCGCTGGCGCACGACGACGGTCTGATTACGGCGAACTATCATCTTGCCGATGTCATCCTGATCGGCGTCTCGCGCGCCGGCAAAACCCCAACCTGTCTCTACCTCGCCATGCAGTACGGCATCCGCGCGGCGAATTACCCGCTGACGCCGGACGACTTCGAGCGCGGTGACCTGCCCAAACCGCTGCAACCGCACCGCGAGCGGCTCTACGGCCTCACGATCAATCCCGAGCGCCTGACGCGCATTCGCAACGAGCGCAAACCGGATAGCCGTTATGCGTCGCTGGAAAATTGCCGGAAGGAAATTGATGTCGCTAACACGATGATGGGGAAGGCAGGGCTGCGCATCCTCGACACCACCACAAAATCCGTCGAGGAGATTGCTATTTCAATTCTGCACGATACGGGGCTAATGGAGCGGGTACAGCGATAAGGATTCCATAGTATCGTGGACTAATGTGTTACTTAACGCAAAACTAAGTGGCCGAGCGAGCGCAGCGAGCGACTTCAGCGACATGTTATGGCTTCTGCGATTGGAAGTGATCGCAAAACTTTGAGACCACTTCTTCCACGGTAGCGTAGTCGGCAAGCACTTGCGCATGAATATACATCGGTCGGCCGATCTCGCTCGTGGAGTGTACGAATAGCGGACTAGCCTTGCCGAGCAGCTTCTGTTCATCCAGAATCTTGCGATAGAGTTCGAGGTTCCCGAGTTGTGTGAGGTCTAGATCTTGAATCTGCGCCTCCAGCTCAAGATAGCGCTTCTGCGCCTCGCCTGTGAGGATTGATGGCGGCACGTAGAGCGGTATCCGATGAGCTACCGCATCGCGGTAGTTCTTCGAATACTCGGCGAACCATTCTCCCAGGTGATCGGATTGAAGATATACCGACAGCGGATCGGGCAACCGTTGTTGAAAATCGCGGCTGAATAGTCCTATTGAGTTACGATGAAGCTTGCCATCCTTACGGTCTCCGACGAGATCGTTCTCGAACGCATACACCCATGCAAGATTGTCAAAGAGCCCAGATATATTGACCATGAATGCGTGCAGATTGATCCCTAAGTCTAAGAGATCTTCCCGAGGAAGCAGTTGGGTGCGGTTGATCGGGAAGATACGGTAGATGTTCTCTATGCATCGGGTTAGCGTGCCGAGGCGTCGAGCGACCCCCTGCATGCAGTACTCCTTCGCCTTGTCCGTCGATAAAGTCGACCCGAGGGCGATCAGGCGGAGCATCATTCGATCTCGAGTTCGTGGGATTTCCGTGAACTTCTCGGATAGTTCTCGGAGTTGGTCTTCGTTGTACGCCACCGTGCGCTAACACCAATTCAAGCCATAACGTAGAGCTAACCGGCGCTGCGCCGCCTTATGGCGCAGCGTCCAGCGACAGAAGGGAGCGAGGTTGAGCGCCATGTTAGAGAACGCGGAGGCTAATGACATGGGTTTGGATTCTTATTACAGGCGGCTATATCCGAAAGGATTTGGGTCTCATATTCAATTGTGGTTTTCGGGCCATCACGACCAAACAGAATATGTGTGGGTATAGGTGTGTTCAGAATGTAATGGCCAGGAGTGTTCTCCGAGAACTTCGGAAGTGAGTCCAATCGAATTAGCCGGACTGGGCCTGAAGTTACTTTTTCAATCTGCCCTGGGAGTGGCGCGAGAAGCCAAATCTTTCCTTCGTACTCGACAGCTTCGCCTTCTCGCACGTTTTCGGATATTTGGTCGATGAAGAATAGAACTTTCATAGTGTTCTCTAACTAGAATTAGAGGTCCCAATTGCTGCCTTTACAAAGGAGCAATTGGGACCAGATAATTTTTGATATCCATTTAATCAATTAGTTAACAAAATTTAGTGGGCTAAATTAACGAAAACTTATGGTCAATAAAGTCCACATTATCTGTGAACCTGTTTTACCGCAACCTCGTCCCGGATATATACCGGCAACGCCTGTTCAGCTGTAACAGTCTGACCCAGCTTAAGAAGCTCCAAGCCGAGTTCTGCGACTTGGCGAGCATTTGGAAATACCTGTTTACGCCACTCACTTACATGGCTACCAGCACGCGCGGTTAATATCGCCGCATACTGATCCCATCCACTTCCTGCTCCAACCCACCCACTTCCTTCGGGCAACGGGACGACGGCAGGCGCGATAACAATTTCCTGTCCTTCAAGCTCCACTAATCCCTTTTCATTCCTGACATACGCACCCCAGTACACTTGATTCATGCGCGCATCGAAAGCCGCGAGGACTTTGGACGCGTCCACACCCTGTGCGAGCACGGCGAGCGACGAAACCGGGACGACGGGAAGATTGGCGCCGAAGGCAAGTCCCTGTACCACGCCAGCGCCGATGCGCAGGCTGGTGAACGATCCCGGCCCGCGCGAGAAAGCGATGGCGTCGAGCTGTTTGAGCGAAAGGCCAGACTCGGCCAGTACCTGCTGCACCATGCCGAGGATCACATTGGAATGATGTTGACCGTGATCAATACGTTCGTGGATTTTGCCGTCGAGGGAAATCGCGACGCTGCAAGCTTCCGTGGAAGTTTCAACCGCGAGCAGTTTCATCGGTCTAGCGTGACCCGGTCTTGTCGAGGTTCAGTTTGTGGTGCAATGCTTCCGTGAGCACCGCCACGTCCACCGGGTGCGCGTGCCCGGCGCACTTGCGCGCCGCCCATACCGGGTCGGGAAAGTGCGCGTCATCCACAAAGCGTGGGATGACGTGCCAGTGCAGATGCGGGGTTTGGTTTCCGAGCGAGG
>C687J35174_10004936_pt1 | contig 17372 bp, 12 predicted proteins | sample RifCSPhighO2_01_FD_35174 | JGI IMG/M metagenome (IMG submission 35174) | reverse complement strand
GACAGTGCCGCAGGCTGTGCTTGTTGTAAGGTTGTNGCGTTGTTTGCAAACCTGTCGCTGCCGAGCGCCTGCCATGTCCCGTTTGCATATTCGTATACAGATACAGAGGAGGGGTTCTCAAAGCCTCTGTAGTTCATGCAGAAGTATGCTACGCCTGACTCGATCTTGATGTTATAAGAGGTGAATGCCTTTGTTGTATACCCTGCGCGCTGCGGCAGCGATCCGTATTTCAATGGATCGCTCTTTACAATGCCGCCAACGATGAACGGGCTCTGAGGGTAACCGACAATATAGATTGTTCCAGGCGTTGTTTCGTTCCCAGCAGTGAGGTTGCCCTCTAACAAAATTACAGCTCCGTCTTCGCTTATCGTGTATTCTCCTGGCCTTGCCGGAACAGAGCTTGCCGGGACGCTTGTAGTAGCAGCTTGCTCATCAACGGTTGGAGTGCCGGATGATGTGACAACATTGCCTTGCGTAGCTGCAGAACCCCCGCTACTTGCTACAGTTGTAGTAGTTGTCGCAGAAGTTGGTATAACGAATTCTACCATGTGCACAGAACCCAATGCAAGACCCAGAGTTATATTGTTACTAACCTGAGTTGCATTACAAGTCGGGCTACTACATGTTGCGTTGTCATAATAAATAGTGTATGTCGAACTAGATGGCATTCGTATCGTAAGATTTGCTGGGGACTCGCTCTCTACTGCAATCACTACATAATTTGTAGAGTTAGATCCAGCTGACACTACGGTAGCTCCTTCTGTTATGTTAAAAATCTGTGGCGCAGAAGCGGCATACTTGTATACGAACGTAACATTCGACGTATCTGTCTCATTTGTCTTCCATGAAGAAGACGCACCTACCACTTTACCCCCTATGGTCAACCATTTTTCAGGACTGTCCAGCGTCCAATTAACAAGAAAAGTTGTTGTATTCTGCGTGTAGTTTGAGACAGAAGGCAGCGTAGTGTTGAATAGCGTGTCATTGCCATGAGAAACAACGCTCTGGAAACCTAGCTTTGCGATGCCGGAAGCCCTGTAAATCAGCGAGGATCTTATTTCCGTTATCTGCACTCCAGAAACCTTGAGAGGGTTCTCATCCAATGAAAATATCTGCGCGGTTGCAGTTGTGGCAACGAACTCCGTATCTGGAGCTCCGGTTCTCATAGAAACACCGTATACAGAGTTGTTTGCATCATATCCTCGAGGCTGCCCATTTAACGGCTCCAGCGATTTGAGGAAGTATGTTGTCTGCTCTTGTATATTGCCACCGATGAAAAATGGAAACTGCACAAAGAGCGAATTACCTCCTGTCGCAGTTATGTTCATCACTAAAGAGCTTACACCGCCCTGGGATGTGGAAAAGTTTCCTGAGATTCCTTCACTCCTATTTTCATAGAGGAAAGGTACGGTAGGGTATATGGCAATAGAGTTTATTGTGTAGCCTGTTGTACTTCCGTTCGGCAGTATGACACTCAAATTGAAGTCCTGCCTCGTATCAATAGAGCCGGCGCTCCCGAAGCTGTTTCTTAGAAATGTAGAATTGTCTGGAAGATGGAAGATATTGTTTGTGTAAGTATTGGCCGAGTCGTCTATCACATCTATTTTGTTTCGCCTGAAGAGGTTGCTAGCAAGAATATTGTTCGGAGACGGGTCGAACACGACTCCCTGCCCATTGTCTATAAAGGTGTTGTTCTGTATGGTATTGTTTTGTGAAGAGGTCAGCTTTATTGCGATGTTGTTTGAAGCATACGTATTGTTTATTATAGTGTTGTTGTGCGTTGCGTCAAAATCTGTTCCTATGTTGCTGAATGATATTGTATTGTTCTTGATAGTGTTCAAGGTAGTAACATACACATTCCCCTCTCTTGCAAAGAACCATATTCCCAGGCTTACATTGCCTATATTGTTATAGGCTATTGTAGTGTTTTGGGGGCCTTGGAAGGGAGACCCTGGGTCCTGGCCCAGAACTATGCCGTTAGTCACATTTAGGATGGTATTGTTTTCTATAGTGTTGTTGCTTCCTTCTGCATCAACCGTGATACCTTGGGCAATGTTCATGAATGTGTTATTGAATACCCTGTTAAGATCCCCGTAAAGATCAAGACCCCTGGCATTGTATATGCCCAAGCCTCTTCCTGTGCCGTTAATCATGGTATTGAATGAGACGTTCCCATTTGTGGCGGCCTGTGCCAAATTTATAGCTATCGAAACATTGATGAAAGTATTAAGCGTTATATTGGCAGCCCCTGCTGCTATTCTTACACCGTGAGTACCAGAAGTTGCATTGAATGTGTTAAACATCACATAATGGGGTCCACCAGAACCCCCGCTATGGTATAGCAAACCATTTGCAGTCTGCGGAACACTGAACTTGAAGTAGTTGTATGTATATGTGTTGTTTGCACTGCCGAACATACCTGAGCTAGAATTAAGAATTGTGTTATTCGTAAACAAGTTATGGGAGCCTAATCCACTGGATTCCGATATGACAAATGTAACATTTACAAACGTGTTGTTGAATATGCGACCGAACAAAAACGGTCCGTTCGTATTAAATCCCTGCGTGAGGTGTTTAAAGCTACTATTTGATATGCTTGTATAGTTCGCTCCTGTAAACTGAATGGCTATGCGACTTGTTGCTATAGTTGTATTTATTATCCGTGTGAAGTTTGATTTTGATATGTTCATAGCTGCAAAGTTTGAGTAGTTCAGAGTCTGTGCCGTAACATTGCTAAGAGTGTTGTTATGGGACACGCCCATTACGATTATTCCCATGTTGTTGTCATCCCCCTGCTGCCCGCCGAAAACACTTGTGCCGTTATGGTTGGTTATCAAGCTGTTGTTTACGTTGTGAAAGACTATGTGCCGTGCCCAATCTGTTGTTGTGCAGTTTCTGATAGTTATGTTGGTGCGACCGGTTGCATTTATTCCGTCCCTTTCTAACGTGCCGTCGCCGTCTAGTGTGAATCCCCAGCAATCAAAAATAATATTGTTGGCACCGATGTTTATGCAGCTGTTCGAAGAGCTACCCGTTATGCTCGTGTTCAAAGTGTAGACTTCGCCTGCAGTGTTTAGATTGGAACATGTGCTCACATTAGTCGTAGCAGCATCAACCTGCCCTGCGAACAAAGGCAGAGCTAGTAGAACAGCTATGATAAAGGTTAGTCTCATTATATTTAATAGGGAAAACAAGAATATAAGTGTTAGTGTCCCACTTATAATATGCTCCTTAGAATAGTTCCAATAGGTAACATAAGCCCCCAGCTCCTTGAGGCTATGGCATCTGGAATAAGGGAGACTGCCAGAGTAAGGTCAAAGATAATGCAGCCCCTGCAGCTGCCCCAGGACACATTCAACCGCTGGAAGAAGCAGTATGACGCAGTGAAGATACTTGAGATTCTGACACAGAACAGGGAAGCGCAGACGATAGACAAAGAATTACCTACGCTCTTCGTTACCGATGCCGACGTGTTTTATGACAGGATGAACTTCCTCTTCGGGGCGTATGAGCCTGACAAGAACTGCATCATGATATCAACAGCAAGGCTGAAGACGGAATACTATGAACAGAGGCCCAACCAGCTAATACTGACAGAGAGGACAGTAAAGGAAGCCATACACCAGGTAGGGCACTATCTTGGATTCGAACACTGCAAATACTCATCCTGCATAATGTACCATTCCGGTTCTGCGGGGGAGATAGACAAGCAGGGGAATGACTTCTGCAGGGAGTGCAAGATAAGGGGGCAGATGCGCGGAATAAACCTAGAGCTTTAAATTCTTTCCTGTTGAAATGTTATTATGGTTTCTGCAACTGTTTTTCTGAAGGTTGAGGGAAATTGGGAAGTTAGACAGACTCTATATTAATCTCTGCTAGAGCATCCTGATCTTGACCACCCTGTAAACATAAGGAAGAGCTTTGCCCCTGAAGCAACAGAGGGTTATGAGGTAGCTATTCTAATTGTACATGGCCATCCCAAGAGAGTTTTTGAGGGTATCAAACAACTAAAGGGCGTCAAAGAAGCTAAGTTAGAGCTATCAGACAATCAGACATATCTCTATCAATGGGACAGAGAATCCGGGGAGCTTGAAAAATCTTCTTCGTTCAGCTCATGACAGAAGAGCTTTAAAAAGAGCGATTAAACACTCTACTTATGCAAGAGCTTGTGGCAGATGGAATACTCCAGGAAGACAAGATTATTGTCGAGTCCAAGGAGGCGATAGACGAATTCTACCATGGGGTATGGTACGGAGAGTTGGAGGGAAAGAAGCTGCGGCTTGATCTGATCGAAGCCTGTTTATTGATGGAGCGGGGGAGACTGAAGGTTTCCGACAACGGGAAGGAGTTGAAAATCAACGACCTTATTGAGATGGCTTCTGATCTTGACCAAAGATTCATCCCGCGCTATGCCGTATACAAGGACCTGAGGGAGAGGGGCCTGCCTGTCCGCATGGGCTTCAAGGGCTCTGATTTCCGTGTCTATGAAAGAGGAGCAAAGCCCGGAAAGTCTGAGACAGTCAAGTGGGTTGTGTTCATTGACTATGAGGATTACTCCTGCGAGATGGACAAGCTCGGAAAGGCAATAGAGATGTGCGAGAACATACGAGCGGAAGCTCTGTGGGGGATTGCTGATGATGACGGGGATGTCACCTATTATATAATCAAGACAATGAAGGAGCTGTAGGAATGGAAGGAAAGATCCTGAAGGATCGAGTTGTAGTGTGGAAGGTTGATGAAGCCAAGGATGTCTTCGAGAGAGACTACTTCGGAAAGATAATTGGGGAAAGGCTTGAGCTCGCTCTTCTAGAAGCTGTGTTTCTTGTTGAGAAAGATAAATTGAATGTTAAGAAGGGCGGAAAGAAACTCGATCTGGATTCCTTCAAGGAGTATTGCGGGAAGATAGACCATAGGTTTGACCTTCGCTACGCTGTTTACAGGGATCTGCGAAGCAAAGAGCTTCCGACAAGGACAGGCTTCAAGTTCGGCTGCGACTTCCGTGTTTATGCAAAAGGGGTAAAGCCGATAAAGCGCGGACCGAAGGCAGCGCACGAGCATACGAAATGGGTTGTCTTCTCTGTGGAGGAGGGCTACAAGTTCAGCTTCCAGGAATTATCAAGAGCTGTGAGGCTTGCGCATAACATAAGGGCAAACATGCTCTGGGCTGTTGTTTCAAAGGACAGCAGCGTGAAGTACTACAGCGTCACATTCTTCAAACCCTGAGAAAAATCTAGATTTTTATACTTGAAAATCTCATTAGGTCTGTGGTGTAATGCTAGTCAGAGACGTAATGAATCCCAATGTCATCTCGCTTTCCATCAAGGACAGAGTTGGCGAGTATATTTCTCTTGCGGAAAAGCACCATATCCATGAGGTCTTCGTTCTTGAGAAGAAAAAACTGAAAGGGATGGTAACTCATAGGACGCTTCTGAAAAAGGAGATGGTCGACCCAAACAAGGAGAAGGTCGGGAGGATAATGGAACCGCCGCCTGCAACTCTGAAATCGGATGATACGCTTGAGGGCGCAGCAAAGACGCTTCTGAAGACCGGTCTGAGGGCTGTGCCTGTCCTGGATGGGAAGGACGTTGTTGGGGTGATTTCCATAACCGACATAGTAAACGCTGTGATGGGGATGAAGGAGTTCAGGCAGACAAAAGCGGAGAGCATAATGTCGCCCGCGATAACTGTTTCTGACAGCTCCAGCATAGGCGCTGCGCGGGCGCTGATGAGGGAAAGGAACATCTCCAGAGTCCCTGTTATTGACAGAGGCGGGAGGCTTATTGGCATTGTAACCATCTTCGATATGCTCAAGAACCTGAGGTCTCATGAGAGGATGGGGTGGAAATCCATGGGGGCTGAGATGGAAAGGCTGATGCATATCCCGATCACAACAGTAGTCAACAGGTCTCCTACTACCTCAGTGAGAAGCTCAAGCCTGAATGACCTTGCAATGACAATGCTTGACCAGGAGACTTCTGGGGTTGTAATCTCTGACAGGGACATGCCCATCGGAGTGGTAACGCTCAAGGATCTCTTGGAGTTCTATGTGGGAACGCTTGGAAAGGAAGGCATCTACTACCAGATATCCGGCCTGCATGACCAGGAGGAGATAGACATGGCAGCGGAGCTTGTCGAAGCAATGCTGAAGAAGGTCTCTGCCTTCGCGAAGGTCACATTCTTCTTCATCCATGTCAAGAAGAGCGATATCGGCTACAAGCTGCGCGCAAGATACGATGTGCGCGCCAGATTGAAAACGGACAAGGATATCTTCATAAGCCATGCGAACGGCTGGGATGTCCGCGACGCGGTCGGCCAGTGCGTAAGCAATCTCGAAAGGATCATGCTCAGGGACAAGGAGAAAAGGAGGGAGGGGTTCTGGAAGAGGGGCATCAGACTCAAGGAGATTCTGGGTGGATGAATGCGCACAAAATGCGACAACTGCGGGAAGAGCGTGAAGGACGTGGGCAGGCTCACCAATGTACGATTCAGAGGGTTGAGCCAGAAGCTCTGCAAGGCATGCAAGAGGAAGCTGAAGATCTCTTTCAAGTGAGTATATGATGAATCTGAAAGGAGAGCTTGTGAGCTTCATATCAAAGGACAAGCTGATTCTCAATGGTTTTCTTTTTCATTCTACACAACCTTCCAAAGGAGTAATAATTCATATTCATGGTATGACTGGTTCATTTTATGATACCTTTACAATGAACATTGCAACCAGATTTGCAAAGAGTGGTTTCGACTTCTTCCCCATAAACACAAGAGGTGCAAACAAGGTAGAATCCTTTGAGGGGGAAGGAAGGAGGAAAGATGAAACAATTGGCACTGTATTTGAGGATTTCAAGAAATGCATCTATGATATAGAAGGTGCAATAGACTTCTGCAGAAAGAGAGGTTATAAGAAGATAGTGCTTCAGGGACACAGCACAGGATGCCAGAAAATCACATACTATCAGGCTGTTAAAAATGACAAAAGAGTTTCCGCCTTGATTCTTCTTGCTCCAGCAGATGATATCAATCTTGCAAGAAAAAAATTCGGAAAGAAGCTCCCTATTATGATAAAAATTGCCAAACGGCTATTGAAGAAGAAACATCCCTATCAGCGTCTGATGCCCTTCGGAATTTATGGAGGGCTTATATCCGCAGAACGCTTCCTTAGCTTTGCTGATGAGAAGAATGCCGAAGCACAACTTTTTGATTATATCGAAGGCAAGCTCANCCTATTCAGGAAAATAAGAATACCTATTCTAGCTNTCTTCGGCTCCAAGGAACAATACAGAACAATGCCAGTAGCAAAATATTTGGAAATGCTTAGAAATGCAACAAAATCAAAGAAATTCAATTCATTGAAAATAAAGGGAGCCAATCATAGCTTTGGAAAAACGGAGAGGATTCTTGTGGAAAGAATACTGAATTGGCTGGAAAATCTAGAATCTTAGCCACCTGTCCTCCCATCTTCTGAAGTCACTCTCTCCTATCTCTACAGAGTTCCTTCGCATCCCCCTCTTTTCTCCAAATCTGTTGCGTAGATGCAGCCCATAAATGGTCCCAACAAACAACCCTCCGAGATGCGCAGCATTCGCTATCTGCGAAGGATAGAACAGCCCGAAGATGTCTCCAGCAGCCCAAAGAGCTGTCGCAACTATCATAGGCAGCGGTATGAACCCTACATAGACTACCATTCTGGGTCTCAGTATGGCAAGCGTTCCTATTATCCCGAAAATAGCGCCCGATGCACCCAGGGAAGCGGAATAGAAGAGCGCCGCGGCAACAGAGGCAACCAGTCCCGACACAAAGAAGACAATTAGCAACCTTCTGGAGTCTATTACTTTCTCCAATATAAGGCCAAAGAATAGCAGGGCGAAAACGTTGTAGAAGAGATGCTGGAAGCCGCCATGCAAAAACACAGCCGTGAGGAGCGTCCATGGCCTTTCAGCAACAAGAACGGAGTCAAGTATGAACTGCTCTTCAAAGAAGGGAACAAAAGTCTGGACTAGGAAAATAACTACAATTATTATGCTAAGCTTCAGGGCCCACCATCTCATACTATCATTGGGAGCTCTTCTATCTTCACCCTTCTCTGCGATTTGTCATCCCTGTTTCTGACAGTAACAGTCCCGTCCTTCATGGTATCATAATCGATCGTAATGCAGAAGGGGATGCCTATCTCATCTGCCCTGGCATACCTCCTCCCAATCGATCCGTCATCATCGTAAAAAGCCTCGCATATGTTCCGTAGCATCATGTGAACATTCTTCGCCTTCTGGTCTATCCCGTCCTTGCTGACCAGCGGGAAGACTGCAACTGTAAACGGAGCTACCGTTGGGACCAGTGACAAAACAGCCCTGTCACCGTCCTTGTGGTAGAATAGGTCTAGCATAGCGTAGATTATCCTGTCTATCCCGAAGCTCAGCTCAAGCACATGCGGGACAACTTTCTTCTCATTGAAAAATATCTCATGCGATTTTCCTGAAATCTTTTCGTGGCCTTTCAGATCATGGTCAGTCCTGTAATGCACGCCCCCGATCTCCTTCCATCCTTTCATGCTTTCCAGATTAAGCTCCATATCCCAGTGGATTTTGTTATAGAAGGCTCTCTCCTCCGGAGTCAGCTCCTTGAACCTGAATTTGTCCTTGCTCACATGCAGGGCATCAAAGAAGAACTGCTGGACCCTTGCCATATGGTAGACATAGAACTTCGGAACCTTGTACTTCTTTGCAAACTCACTGCAGCTCATCTCTAGGGGCTTCTGCTCCCGCTTGTCTGCCGGAGAGACAACAAGCATGTAGTTCTCTACCTCTGGCCACATCTCATGCTCCTCAATCTCTTGGGGATCGAAGAATATCTGCAGTTCAGCTTGGGTGAACTCCCGCATCCTTGTTGTTAATTGCCTGGGTGATAGCTCGTTTCTGAAAGCCTTTCCCACTATTGCCAGACCTAAAGGAAGCCTCTTCCTCTGGACTTCGAACTGCTGGAGAAAATTAACATAAGCGCTCTGCGCTGTCTCTGGCCTCAGATAAGCCTTGATCTCGCCTGTTGACCCTATCGACAGCGGGAAGGTCATGTTGAATACCTTCACATCTCCAAGCTCGCCCTTGCATTTCGTGCAGCGAATCTTGTGCTGCTTGATCAGTTCGGTTAGTTCTATAGGCGTCATGCCTTCGAAGCTCTCCTTCAATACGCCTTCAGCTATGTGATCTGCCCTGTGCGCAGTTCCGCATTTTTTGCATTTCGCAACAGGATCAACGAAGTTCTCCAGATGACCTGACGCAACAAAGACCTTCTCTGGCATTATGTTTGATGCGTCTATCTCAAAGAAGTTCTCTCCCAAATGCAGGAAGAATTTCCTCCAGAGATTCTCCATATTCCTTTTTATGAGAGTTCCTGTAGAACCGTAATCGAAGAGTCCTGCAAGCCCCCCATATATCTCTGAAGAGAGATAGAAAATTCCCCTTCTTTTTGCTAATCGCTCTATATCCTCAATTGTTGGCATGGATAAAATGCGGTGAAATAGGTTAAAAGCTTTCCTACTTCTTTCTCTTGAACCGTTTAAATAGCCAGTATGCAACACCCAGCAGCAAAATAATTATTGGGTATGTAATAAACCACAAATAAACGAACAGCGGCGTAACAATGCAATCCATGGGATATTGGAACTTGTATGAGATACACTTTCCCAAACCCGTGTCATCAAGAGGATTATTATAGAAGTCTTCAGGCTTTTTGGGATCTTTGTATGCGGTAGGCACCTCAGCTTCCAGCAGCAGCGTGGAATCTCTGTACAGCCCAACACGCCCCGCATCCTTGAAATAAGGCAAAGAAAATATGTTCCTGACGCTGTCAAGATTTACATTTATCCCTGTGATTTTTCCGTCCCTATAGCCTTCCGCATAAGCAAAGAAAGCTGCTGTGAAATTGCGCGTGTATAAAATTGTGTTGTTGGCGGAGAACAGGCGGACGCTGTACTCCCCCTCGCCGCCTTCTGGCATGGAGGAAGCCGATGTGTACTTTATGTCATTCAGCGCAGCCGAACCGTTGGAGTAGATTGTCGCGTCGAACCATATTATTTCCTCTGCATAGGACAGTGTGCTGAAAACGCTTAAGAAAACAACCATATTTAGTATTAATTTGAGCATACATTCACCCATTTATTGAGCCCGACAAAATTCGTGTAGTTCTTGCGCATGTCATTATATGTCCATTCGAAATTCCAATCTGTATAATTGTTTTTCATAAAGTTATATCCCGCAGGACCATGCCACTTCAGAAAGTCCGGGAGATTAAGATAATTCATAATGAAGAACGGTTCTAATATGTTGTTGCAATCTTCGTAGTTAGGATAGGACGGTTCACAGGGTTTTGCAGATGAATTCACACCACTACGCAAGTGTCCAAGTCCCAAATTATGCCCTATCTCATGCTGGAAAATCCAGTCTGGAGCATCAGAAAGTGTAGCAGACCCTATATAGCCAAATATCCCAGCTCCGGCACAGCCTTTCATATCTCTGTTCTGATCAGTAAGATTTACTAAAGAATCAGGGTTAACAATAGCCACAGCTTTGTCAAAGGGTATATCCAAATTATCTTTTATGCATGAAAGAGATATATCTATGCAGTCGCCGCAAAGATCAGTGCACTTAAAATTGCAAGTCCATGGCTTTACCTCAAATGACTCTATTCTAGGTTTGCAATCGCTAAAAGGTGTCTTTGACCTAAAATCGTCAAGTATCTTCTCCTCTTTAGCTAGAATATCTAGACCTTTATCAGGATTTAAGTACGGACCGAATCCCACAGGAACAAAGACAATGCGAAACTTTGGCACGGCGGACTCTAGCTCTAATCTTGCCTCCTTCTCTTCCGGTATCCTAACATCGACGCTCGCGTCCTTGTAGCCCTCCTTCTTCCCAGTTAGGGTGTAGGTTCCTTCGGCCAAATCCCTTATAGTGCATTCGAAATCGCAACTCCCAAACCAGCAGGACGGGTTGAGCAGGGGCTTCTCTGTCGCGCATGCCCTCTGGTTGTCATAGCGCACATCCACCTTTTCCACATTCGTTTTGATCTTAAATTCATGAAGTCCCTTGGCCTCCGCGAGATGGATATACGCCTCCCTCTCCTTCGGTATTTCAACGCCCGTGGAGTTCTTCCTGTAGCCTTTCTTGAAGAGTTCAACAGTGTAGTTGCCAAACCTCTCCAGCGGGATGCTGAGCCTGCCTCCGCTCAAACTGCCCTTATGGCTTTTGTTGACATTGACAGAAGCCTCGTCAACGTTGCTTCTGACAACGAGATACGGGAGCGAGAAGAGCGTGATATTGAAATGAACGCCGGCCTCGGGGGGAAGATAGACCTTGAGCGCCATGGACTTGTGCCCCTCCGCGTCAAACGTGGCATTGTAAAGGTCAAAATCCAGCTGGCAGAGGGAGCAGGGGGTTTCGCATGATCTGCTGATCTTTTTGGAATTCAGCTTCATTGTGCCTTTCAGTTCATAGCCCACATCGCTATAGAGTTCGGAGGAGAGGCAGGTCTTGTTGCCTGCTGTCACATTAACGCCCTTTGTCTCAAGGCCTAGTTCGGAGAAGAGCTGCTCCAGATTTGCCTTGGTTGGGGAGAAGTAGTATTTGCCTCCCGTGGAGGAGGATAGATTCATCAGAAGATTCTCGCATACGTCGCTCCTGTCTCCTATGCCTATCGCGAATATTTTTATCCTGCGGCTGCTGAAGTTGCTTGCGAAGCTCAACGGATCTGCTCCAGTGTTGGAGCAGCCGTCGGAAAGAAGGATGGCGGCCGCTGTTGGCGAAGAGCTCAAAACCTTGTAGGCATCGCCGAGGCCGCATCCCATGCAGGTGGAACCTGCCGCCATCATCCTCCCGATGGATGAGTTAAGCGACGAATAATCCTGCGTAAGGTTTTGGTATGTGGTGGAAACGTGGGAGAAACCGATGACTGCCACCCTGTCAAGCGCTGACAGCATCTTGACAAGCTCGAATGCCGCGGCCTTGGCGGCCTCTATTCTGCTCGGAGGATAATCAGCGCTGCCCATGCTTCCCGAGGCATCCACAACTATCGCCAGATCAAAAGCCGGAACGCTCTCGCTTTCTACCGCCCTCACGGACAGCCTTTTGTTTATAATGCTGTAACGTACTGTTATATTCGGCAGTATATCCTCTTCTGTCCAGATGCCGCTGTACACGTTCGAGGAGGGGATATAGATCCTGGTTCGCTGCCAGCCAGGGAGTTCTATGTTGCACCTTCCCTGTATGTTTGTTATGCAGCTCCTGTTTCCCACTGCGATCTCAGTTTCGGATCCCGCATAGATTGCAACTCCGGGCATCGGAGTCTGGGTAGCGTTGTCATAGATTTCAAAAGCAGTAGCCAATGAGGGAGAAGCGACATAGACCATTAAAACGAGCAAAATCGCGACCTTTCTCATAAAATTATGCCTTTGTTCTATTATTTATTATGCTTTAGTTTCAACGCCGCCGCCTTATGCCNCTGAACCTGTAAGCGAAATATACAACAGCAAAAAGCGCTCCGAGAGCGTAGACTGCGAACGGCAGGTTGGTTGCATAAGTTGGGAGCTGTATCGGCGATATTACTGTCGGCGCTGCCCCTGCAACAAACCCTGCAACCATGTAAGGCGTGCCTTTGACTGTGCCGCACGCGGTAGATGTAGTGAGGTTGTTAGCGAACCTCTCTCTCGGCAACTCAGTCCATGCTCCGCTAGTGTATTCAAACACACTCACGCTTGATGGGTTCTCAAAGCCACGATAGTTCATGCAGAAGTATGCTACGCCCGATTCGATCTTTATGTCATAAGAGGTGAATGCTTTGGTTGTGTAGCCTGACCTCTGCGGCAGACTTCCGTATTTTAGTGGATCGCTCTTTACAATGCCGCCAACAATGAACGGACTTTGAGGGTAGCCTACGATGTAGACTGTTCCAGGTGTGGTTTCATTTCCAGCTGTCAGGTTGCCCTCCAGGAGTATGACAGCTCCGTCTTCGCTTATCGTGTATTCTCCTGGCCTTGCTGGAACGCTGCTAGGTGGGACAGAGGTTGTTGCAGCCTGTTCGTCAACGGTTGGGATGCCTCCTGACTGGACAGTATTGCCTTTGACATCCACCAAGGACCCTCCGCTGCTGGTCGTGGTTGTAGTTGTTGTAGCTGTTGTAGGTATGTAAAACTCCACAATATGCACGGAGCCTAGCGAGACGCTCACAGTTGCGTTGTTTCCGGACTGCGTGGCGTTGCATGTAGGTGAAGCGCAGGTAGCGCTGTCATAGAGAATAGTGTAGGTTGAACTTGATGGCAACTGAACTGTGAAGTTCGCTGCTGAGTCCCCGTCTATCGCCAGGCTGACATAGCTGGATGAGTTCGATGCTGAGGAGAGAATCTTCGCTCCGCTCGTTATGTTGAACACCTTCGGAGCGGAGGCCGCGTACTTGTATGTCAGATTTAAGTGAGAAGCAATAGTTGAATTAGTTTTCCAAGTGATGTTATTGCCTATAATCTTGCCGCCCATCCTGAACCATTTGTTGGGGCTATCCATGGTCCAGTTTACTGCAAACGAGCTGCTGTTTGATACATATACAGATGAACCTGGGAACGTTGTATTCAGAATTGTAGAGTTGTCTGCACCTATGTTGTTTTCTATGCCCAGAATGACCCTCTGTGAACCCGTCGAACTGTAAACAACAGACATGTTGATTCTTTCTATGTTAACATTACTCACAGTCAAAGGACTATCTTCCACTGAGAATATATGTGTTGTTGTGTTCTCACTTATGAATTCCCCGGCCGGTGTGTCAAGCCTCAAAGATTTGCCTAATATAGAATTGTTCAGATCCAGGCCTTTGGGCTGCCCTCTTGTAGGCTCGCTGTTGTTCAGATAGTATGTCTTTGATTCCTGAATGTTACCGCCCATGAACATTGGATAAGAAACGTATATGGTGTTGCTTCCTATTGTCATATTAAATACCAATGAACTGATGCCGCCGTCAGTCACTGTAAAGTTTCCTGTGAAATCATTGCTTGTGTTTGTATAAGCAAACGTTCTTGAAGGGTACAAAGATACGCTGTTTAGAGCATAGATAGCAGAAGACCCGTTCGGGTATATAGTAGAAAGGTTGAAGCTGAATGCGGAGTATAGATATCCTATTGCATTTCCATTAAACCTGAGGAACGTTGAGTTGTCTGGTAGATAGAATATGTTGTTAGTATATACGTTGAAAGAGTCATCAAGAACGTCAACTCCGTTGCGCTTGAAGAGATTTCCCGTGAGGGTGTTATTTGGAGAGGGGTCGAACTCCACACCATTTCCATTGCTGATGAACGTGTTGTTTTCCAGAGTGTTGTTAGGTGAGGATGTTAGCTTAATCGCCAAGTTATTGGAAGCAAATGTATTATCAAAGATAGTGTTGTTGGGGGCTGATACCAGCTTGACTCCTGTGTTGGTGTTAGATATGTTATTGCTCGTTATTCTGCTGAACGCACTGTTCGTTTTGTTCTGGTTAACCTGAGGACCCGAAAGGGTTGCACCAAATACTATGCCGCTACTTGCATAGGTTATGTTGTTATAAATTATTGTTAGGTTCTGGGGTCCGCTTGTCGGATTTGGTGGAGGGCTGTCAGAACCAGGCTCTCCGACGAACACCATGCCATTGGTCATATTGTATATGGTATTATTGCTTATTGTAACATTGTCAGATGCCTGTCTGACCTCTATAGCAGTATAGACATTTTTCACGCTGTTGTTATGTATTGTTTGGAGGTCGCCTACAGAAAGTATACCTATGCCATAGGAAATAGTGCCCAAGCCTCCAAGAGAAGGTACGGTTCCATTTTCAATTATATTCGAAGATATGTTTGAGCTTCCGTGCTGCGATGTAATAACTACTCCATATGAGACATTGGATATAATATTAAATTCTATGTTATATTTGCCACCCATTATATCCATTGCTCTATCTGCTCCTCCACCATAGAAAATATTGTGCGAGATGTTGCCGACCTGGCTTGTATCTGCATTGTGTCGTATCATTTCCACAACATAGGGGGCTCCGTAGAAAACATTGTAAGAGTAGGTATTATTGGGTCCATAGTTTACCCAAAGGCGATTTCTCAGTATATTGTTATTGGTTATAATATTATGGCTCGATGTACCAGATGCGTCATCGATCATAGAGTAGCTATTGTTGTCTAGCGTGTTGTTNTGAATATAGGTGTAGTTGGATCCTGTAGTTCTAAAGGCAATTCCTACTGCAGTTCTCTTTATGACGCTGCTGTTTATGATGTTGTAGTGTGAATTTACCATCTGTATTCCATCTGCATCTGTAAGAGAGTTTGTATTGTTTGACATTATGGTGATGTTTGCCAACACATTCCTACTAGAGGCTGTCAAGAGAATGCCTATGTCCCCTGTAGGGGTAATACTCACATTTCTTAGAGTGTTGTTATCTGAATTCTGCAGACGTATTGCATTCGCAGTACCCCATGCACCGGACATCCTTGTCACATTTGTGTTTTCTATTATGCTATCATTAACATTATTGAATCTTATATTCTGAGTCCAGTCTGTTATGATGCAGTTTCTTATGGTTATGTTTGTCCTGCCAGTTGCATTTATTCCATATTGGTTCCCTGTCTGGGATCCATCTATTGTAAAGCCGCCGCAGTCTAGAATAATGCTGTTTGCTGTTATGTTCATGCAGCCAAAGGCGTTGCTGTTTGTAATAGATGATGTCAGATTGTAGGTAGTTCCTGCAGAGTTGAGATTGGAACAGGCACTTATATCAGTAGCATCAACCTGCCCAGCGAAGATAAGCAGAGCCAGCAGTAAAGCTACTATTGCAAAGGGCAGTCTCATAATAACTGTTGGTTATACAAGTTTATATATATTCTCTATTTCCTTCTGTGCTTTTCAGCAAGAGTTGCAACCCTGTCCCGGAACTTCTGCGTGGGTTTTTCTATTCTTTTGCCAAGTTTCCAGTATTTTCCCTGGTGATAGAGGATAGGCTCCTTCTTGGACCAGCCAACCTTCACTATCCTCCCTACGAACATAGCATGGTCCCCCATGTCCAATATCCTGACAACCTTGCATTCCATGTTTGCGGCAGCTCTCCTGACCATCAGGACATCGATTCTCTTCGCCCTGTAGAGCTTGACACCAAGGTCCTTGAGCATGGCTATCTTGTCTGTGATTTTTCCCTTGTAGTTGCCGGCAACGCTTGAAACAAAATCCTGGTCTGAGGCAGTTATGCTTGCTCCGAACTCCCTGCTCTTCATTATATTGTCATAAGTCGCATGCCGCTTGCTAACATGAACAGAAAGCAGGGGAGGTTCATAGGAGATTTGGCGAGTCCACTCTGCAGCCATGATGTTATGACCCCACGGTCCGTTAGTTGTTATCAGTCCAACATTCGTTACAAACTTCTTAACAGCCTCGTTCCAACCAAGATCAATGCCCATGTGTAAGGATTATAAGCCAGACAATATAAAACTGTAGTGATACTATGGAGGACAGAATAGATCCATGGGGGTCCTTCCAGATCAAGGACTATGACAAGGTATTCAAGGAGTTCGGACTGAACAGGATTCCAGAAGATTGGAAAGACACTCTGGACCATCATCTGTTCCGCAGAGGAATTGTTATTGCGCATAGGGACTTCAATAAAATAATTTCAAGAGTAGAGAACAGACAGCCGTTCATAATGATGACCGGCATTGCTTCTAGCGGAAGGATGCATATCGGACACAAGCTGATTGTTGATCTCGCGCTGTTCATGAAATCCATTGGGGCAAGGATGTATTTTGGAATTGCTGATATAGANGGATATGTAAGCAGGTCAGACATGAAAGTTGACAGCATGCAGAAGGCAAAGGAGTTTGCTGCAAACAATCTTGCGAATGCGCTTGCGCTTGGACTTGACAAAAAGGATGTTTACATACAAAGCAGGTACAAGCCTCGTTATTATGAGTTTGCATTTGAGCTTTCGAAGAAGATAACAGTCAATACCTTCGAGGGTATCTACGGACATCTGGACCTTGGTAAGATGGCTGCCAACTTCCTGCAATACGCTGACATTCTGCATCCGCAGCTCAAAGAGTTCGAGGGAAAGATGCCTTCTGTCACACCGGTTGCCTTGGATCAAGACCCTCATATCCGCGCTGTCAGGGATATTGCAAAAAGGCTTCCCTATAATATGGAACTTCCAACCTCAATCTATCCGGTCCATCTTCCTGGACTAAAGCCTGGATCGAAGATGAGCTCTTCAGTTCCAGAGTCTTCTATCTTCCTGGACGATACGCCTGAGGAGGTGGAGAAGAAAATCAGGACAGCATTCTCCGGAGGCGCTGCAACGCTTGAGGAGCACAGGAAGCA
>C687J35174_10005111_pt1 | contig 17380 bp, 16 predicted proteins | sample RifCSPhighO2_01_FD_35174 | JGI IMG/M metagenome (IMG submission 35174) | reverse complement strand
CGCTATTATCCTTTGGGGGAGCGGATTGCTCGTTCTTGTTATGTGCGGTGTGTTGGTATGGCTCGCAAACGCAAGCTTTTTGCGCATTACAGCAGTCACTGTTTCGGAAGTTAAAACAGTTGCTGCAGCAGCCATAGAAGGAGAAGTGCAAAATGAAATCAAGGGGTATTATTTTAATATTTTTCGCAAAGACAATATCTTTTTGTACCCAAAAGAACGCATCAAGCAAAAAATTCTTGCCGGACACTCAACGCTCAAGCACGTTGAGGTGCGAGCTGAAAACTTTTCAACCATCCATATTTCAGCGCTCGACCGCGAGCCGAGAGCTCTCTGGTGCGGAGAACATATAGCAACTTCGACGTCCTGCCTGCTTCTTGACGAAGACGGAATCGCCTACGCGGAGGCGCCCGAGTTTTCCGACAATCCGTATAAAAAATATTTTGGTGGGGTTCCCGGACAGCAATGGCCGTGGCAGTTCTTGGACTCAAATTTCTTCCGTTCACTTGCGGCACTCGTTGATGCAATAGCACAACATCAAGCTGGAGAAAAGATTGCAAGTGTATTGGTGGATAGTAAGGGGGATGTGCGTCTATCGTTTGAAAATAGTTTTACACTCTTGTTTGTGCTTAAGGATGATGGGGGAGAGGTGTTTGAACGCTTTACTTTGGCGCTCACCGCGGAGCCGTTTAAAAATCATACGCTTACCGAGTTTGAATATTTGGACCTGCGCTTTGGCGACAAGCTGTATTACAAGCTACGATCGGAAGAATAAAAAAACGACCCCGCACTGGTGGCGGGATCGCAGTTCACTTGTGTCGAGAGATAGACAGATCGTGTGGATTGAGCTTGGGGTCGAACGTCTGTGGGTCTCCAGAGTCGCCAAAAGTTAAATTTGTGGCTCTCGTCAGCACAATTTCCAGTTCCTCCTCCTTCTCGACCGGGATGGAGACTATCTTCACCTTTTGCTTTTGCGAGGGGAAAAAGCGGCCAAACAGGAACATATATCTCTCCCAGGAGTGAGTGATTGCTGTTGACAGTAGACACCTTTCAAGCCATTCTGTCAAGAACCCTATGAATTTTTGGAAAAATCTGCCGAAGCCATTTTTTGTGTTGGCACCGCTCGCGAACGTCACCGACGCGGCGTTTCGCCGTATGATTGCGAAATATTCAAAAACCGCAGGGCCTCATGTTTTTTATACAGAATTTGTTTCGGCAGATGGACTGATGAAGGGGAACAGAGAAGTACTCATGAAAGATCTAATTTTTAGCGAAGCGGAGCGGCCGATTGTCGCGCAGTTTTTTACCGGTAGTCCTGAAATGATGGAAAGGGCGGCGGCACTCGCGGCAGAATTGGGGTTTGATGGTGTGGATATAAACATGGGGTGCCCCGACAGGAGTATTGAGAAAGCGGGCGGGGGAGCGGCGCTTATCAAAAACCCCAAACTCGCCCAAGAGTTGATTGCGGCCGCAAAGCGTGGAGCGCCGAATTTGCCTGTCTCGCTAAAAACCCGCCTCGGCTACAACAAAGATATTTTAGAAGAATGGTTGCCGGCACTCCTCTCGGCTGAGCCCGTTGCAGTTGCAATCCACGCGCGCACACGCAAAGAAATGTCGAAAGTGCCTGCGCGCTGGGAGCGGGTAAAAAAAGCGGTTGAAATACGGGATGCAATGAAAAGCAAAACGCTTATCATCGGCAACGGCGACCTAAAAGATTTAAATGATGCAAAAGAAAAAATAAAAGAGAGTGGTGCCGATGGCGCGATGCTCGGCCGCGCCATTTTCGGCCGCCCATGGTTGTTCTCTAATTCGTACGAATATGAGAATACAGCAAGCAGATTGCAAATTATGGTGGAGCACACAAAATTGTTTGAAGAGCTTTTAGGAAATGTAAAAAATTTCGCCATTATGAAAAAGCACTTTAAGGCCTACTGCGAGGGGTTCCCCGGCGCCAAAGAATTGCGCATAAAGTTAATGGAAACGGAAAATGCTGTGCAAGTTGAAGATATTGTGAAGAAGTTTTTCTCCTGATACCCTTTACACAGAAGTTGGATTCACCACACAGGGGGGTACACCCATGTCCGCAACAAGCACGTTGACGGAGCTACAGCTACAACGCAACATCGCACTCACCGAAAAGAAGCTGGAGGAGAAAGAACGGCAAGAATTTCAATACAAACAGCTTCTATCCGCCGCTGAAAGAATCATCATCCAAAATGGAAAGATGACAATGGCAACTCTTGGCCGGAAAATCGGTCTACCGCACCAGGAGCTTTGCGGGCTCCTTCGGCTCCCGTCGTTCAGGGCTCTCTCCCAGATTATTTTTAGATACCGAAAGGCGGAGAGTCAATACAACGCCATGCGACAGAGGGAGCGTGAGCGAATCCGCCAAAAGGATGCCGGAAGAAGAAAGAGGGCACTTCAACTCCAGGCATTGCAAGAAGCGCGTGCGTAAGTAAGGCCGGCGGTAACACCCGCCGGCCTTTTTCTTTTATGCAGGTTTTGGCGTAGAATTGCACCATGGCAAAACGGGAGGGAGGGGTGGAGGAGCGGACACCGCTGGCGCTCTATCGTAAGTACAGACCGCAGAGCTTTGCGGAGGTACGTGGGCAAGAACACGTGATTTCGGTTTTGCAGGCGGCTGTAAAGCAGAAAAAAATATCCCATGCGTACCTCTTTGCGGGCAGCCGCGGCACGGGTAAAACCACGATGGCGCGGATTTTAGCGAAAGCACTCGGCACCGACGAGCAAGATGTGTATGAGATGGACGCCGCTTCGAACCGCGGCATAGACGAAATCCGCGAGCTGCGCGAAGGAGTGGCAACACTCCCGTTTAATTCGACCTACAAGTTTTATATTATCGATGAGGCGCATGCCTTAACCCGCGATGCGTGGGGCGCATTCCTCAAGACTTTAGAAGAGCCGCCGAGCCACGTGATATTCGTGCTCGCAACGACAGAGCTGGAGAAGGTGCCGGAGACCATCGTTTCGCGCTGTCAGGTATTTCAATTTAAAAAGCCGTCGCACGAGGCGCTCAAATCTTTGGCGCTCGATGTCGCAAAAAAAGAAGGCGTCTCACTTTCTCCCGCCGGCGCGGAGTTGATTGCGCTCATGGGGGAGGGGAGCTTCCGCGACACGCTTGGGATACTCCAGAAAGTACTCACTGTTTCAGCCGATAAAAAATTATCGGAGAGTGAGGTGGGTAAGGTGGTCGGTGCACCATCATCGGCCACTATAAACTCGTTTCTTCAGGCACTTGCAGCAAAAGATATTGCAAAAGCGCTTCAAGCGTTCCATAGTGCGATTGCAGGTGGTGCGGAACCGAAGGTCTTTGCACTTTTGGCAATCGCCAAAGTGCGCGGAGTCTTGCTTATGCGCTTCGCGCCGGAACTTAAAGGAGAAGTTGCCGAACAGTTTGGCGAAGATGACCTGAAACTCCTCAAAGATCTATCCGGAAAATCGGGTGCTGCGATAAACTCGGTTCTTCTTTCGGAACTTTTGGGGGCACTTATTGAGATGAACAGGACACCGCTTCCACAGATCCCGCTTGAACTCGCGCTGTATCGAGCTTTGAATGAAACATAGGAGTGCCCGCTCGTACCGCTTCAAAAAACATAATGAGAGCCGTAGTGTAAAATAGGTCTCCTACGAGCATATTGCGCAGAAAGGGGATACCAAGCTCCCACGCGTATAGGAGGCCGGTAAAACTTTTTTCGTACCATGGCGAGAAAAGCCATACCGCGGAGTTGGTGATGAAGAAAAACAACAGCGAGGCAGCAACGACCGACAAACAAACAAAGGATACTCCCCCATAGGTTCTATTCAGCCAACTCAAGCATCCAATAAATACAAAAGAACCGTACACGCTTGCCATAATTTTCCAGTCATAAAACCCGATCACCATATCTGATAAAAAAAGAACAACAACCGGCAGAACAACAGACCAGCGTTTTCCTAAATAGATACCGCTTGTGAGAGCGATTGCAGTCAAGGGTGTTGCGTTGGGTAGGTGCGGCAGTAGCCGTGTTATCACTCCGAAGAAGAGGAGTGCAAAAATAGTTAGGAAGAGAACTCCTTTGTTCATATTGGGTCAGAATTCAGACGGTCCGAAAAACCATTCAACTGAGTCGCTGTCTTTAAGTGTATAGGAGTCAGCTCCAATTTGCGGCATAATCCCATTTACCTTGTACTGCCAATAGTTGCCGCCCGTCCCATTTTTTTGTTCGTACATATCCTCAACCAAAACTCCAAGACCCGAATATTCTTTAATAGAGAGTTGTAATTTTGGATCTTGTGTATTTAATGTTTGCAATATGTTAAGTACTGTATCGCCAGAAGCGATAGAAACTCGCCTGTTCTCGTAGAAACCTCCAATGGTAAGTGATACAGTTCCTGAAGACGTTTCTTGGATCGCAGGCTCTGTAGAAGTCGATTGCTTGTTTGTATAAATAGAGCTTCCTATGACAAGCGCGAACATCAATACTCCCATGCCGACGACCTGCCATACCCGTCTTGTGTTCGTAGTTTTCATTTGTTTAATGTTTATTGATACTGTGGCGACGATTCTTCGACATCCGCCGCATGGGCACTGTACCGCGCCAGCGCATATAAAAAGCTCGAGAGACGGTTGAGATAGTTCTTGGTTGAAGGGGAAACCTCACGAGCGGCGTGGGCGGCGAGTACGGAGCGCTCGGCTCTTCGACAAACAGCCCGGGCATAATCAAGGAGCGCCGAGAGTTCTGTAGCTCCAGGAATTATGAAAGTGCCCCGATGCCCCATCTGCATTTCGAGCCGGTCCGTCATACTCTCGAGCTCCAAAACGCGCGCTTGCGGTATGTGTTTTTGTACACCCGCGAGTTCTGCTTGTGCGATAAAAATATTTTGTTGCGAGGTGCGCAGCGCCGCGGAAATATTTGCTTCGCGCAAGGGATTGCGTGCGGAGTTTGCAGAGCATATCCCGAGAAGTGAGTTGAGTTCGTCAAGTGTGCCGAGCGCATCGTAAATCGGACTATTTTTTGGAAACCGCTCTTTTGTGCCAAAGAGCCCCGAGATACCACTGTCTCCTTTGCGGGTATACAGCATACCTAGTGTACAGAAACTGACTCTATCGGTATTTCTACAATATCTATGTCGCACACTCCACCAACACAAGCGAGTTCTTTTTTCTGCTCGGTCTCGTCGGTTCGCTCATACGTAACGAGTTTTGAATAGTCCAGGTTAGGAAACGCCGCTACTAGTTCCTCATACCGCTTTCTTTCGATTGCTTCATAGGGAGCAAGACGATACACATGGTCAAAACGCGGAAGAAAGGAAAGACCGCCGATAATGTCCCAATTTTTCTGACACCAATCGACGACACCGATCCATTCGTCCTCTCCGACCGAAATTGTTGCCGAAGGATTGTGCTCGGTGTAATTCAGCTTTACCATCTTCCAATACTCGAGTTGCTCCAAGGCAGAAAAGTCGTCCTTGAACTTTGACCCGTTCGGCGCTTCAACTGGAAATTCGAGCACATAAGTACTTGCGTTTTCTGCCGGCTGTCCGACTTCGGGGTAATACGGGACGCCCTGATCGCGCAACATCCTGAAAAGCGAATCCGTGGCGGAGATGCGTACGCGGCGAATGTAATATTTTGAGTGTCTCGGGTGAATACCGGAGGAACAATTGAACGCTTGCGATACAGTCCCCGAGGGTTTTACCGCCGTTATGGACATCGATGCCTTGATACCGAATCGTTCCGCGTATATTGCATTTGCAACGATTGCCTCTTTGCGCATGGCTCGTAGGACTTCCGGTTGTCGTGCCGCTTCACTGTCCCATTGTCCCGTAACCGATACGCCAAGCAGCCGTTCATCTTCGCAGTGCTTGCTCCATTCTTTTGAAATATATCGAAATTTTGTCAGGGAGGACTGATATGTGCCGAGAAGCGTTGCGAGGCGGGCTTTGNGCACCAGGCTTTCCTGCGTATCGTGTGCGCGAGCGATGACCTCGGAAAGATTGCAGAACTGTTTTGACTGCAAAATGATTTCACCGCACGGGTTCGTCCCTATGGGGCCAACTACGGTGCCGTCGGGAGCAATAAAGCCCGCTTTTTTGAAGTACGAAGCCCGCCGTTTTGGTAGTGTGTTGTGAAGCGCCCCACGATTAAAAATTCCACGTTCTCCAGAGCCGCTTTTCATAAGAGCAATCCACTCCTCTATCAGTTGAGTGTTAGATGGCTGCGTCTCATACACTGCCGAATTATTTGCGACCATCCGATACGGTTCAGTCAGGAAAAACTGGCCTCTCTTTGCGTCGCGCAACTCGGCGTCGTCGAGGTCGGAAAGGCTGATCATTGCAGTGCGACGCACACCACCTGACACGACGCACTCGCCGATTTTGCAAATGATATCGTGTGCGTCGATCGGGCGTAACCGACGACCCTGCCGCCGAAGTATTTTTTCGCGCGCAAAACTAAGAAGAGAGCGTAGTGGCTCAGGGCCGGAGGCCTTACCCCCCATTACTCTGAGGCGGGCACCAGCAGGACGTATGAGTGAGTAGTCGAATTCGATATCGTATCCCATATACCAGACCGTAAGCCCAAATGAGAGCGCGTCGCACCACCCTTCTTTAGAATCCGCGATGCTATATGTGGCCAGTTTCTTTTTTGTCTGTTTTTGTATTTGTGGCAAACATTCAATGTTTTGACTCTCGACCGCAAATCCCACACCGCACCCTTGCATTGAAAGATACATAATTTCGGAAAAATCTTTGAGCTTCGCAGGAGCGATGAACGTGCAATTGTATGCACATGTATTACACCGGCGGGCAGGCTCTCCGGCAAATTGCATAAGCCGCATAGACGGCATCACTTCTTGCCGCAAAATTGCTTCGCGCAATTCAGCATACTCACATTCGGCGAGTTTCTCACCGAGATTCTCTCTCATAAATGACATATACCTGTCGACGGTCTCCACCCAAGTTTCACGGCGATTCTCTGATTCGATCCAGCGCGCGTACGTTCGCAGATACACAAATTCTCCGAGTGGATTATTTTTGAAATATTTTTTGCTTTCCTCCGAGAGTACTTTTACATGCTCGGGCACATCTCCCCGCAACTCACGCATACGGGTACGTTCCGCCCGATAGAGAATGTACGCTTTGGCGGTTACGGGAAATTTTTGCAGCATGAGCTCTTTTTCGACCTCATCCTGTACACCCTCTACCGTCGGTATGAAAGTTTTATTGCTACGGATCTTTTCTATTAGCACCCTTGTCACCGCATCGGCAATTTTTTCAGATGCCTTTTCTTTGAACTCTCCCGCAGCTTTCATCGCCTTCTCCACAGCGTGAGCAATTTTACTTGAATCAAAAGGAACAAAAGAGCCGTTCCGTTTGACGATCGTGGGGAGCGCTGTGAGTTTCTGGCGTGGCATAGTACAAAGATGCTATATTGATAGGTATCTATATATAATACACATAGATACCTATCTATGGATAAGAAAAAGTTGGGGATAAAGAAAAAGAAAACAAAAGAAGCCCGTAATGTAGAGGTAAAAACGTATAAACGGCCTCCGTGGGTTCAAAGCGGCGAAGAGGAACTCTGCTCCGATTGTTTCAAGGTAGTGGGGGATCGAAGCCGTTATAACTTGGTGTGTATGCTTGGTAGATCAAAAGAGGGGATGACGGTGAGCGAACTCACTAAGCGGGTACAATTGCGCCAGCCAACCGTAACGCATCATTTACAGGTGCTTCGCTCGGTTGACGCGGTCGCAAGTGAGGACCGGGGGCGCATGCGGGTGTACAAGCTCAATCGCGGTGCGCATTGCTTTGAGGAGTGTAAAATCCCTTATTAAGGAGATCTATGGGCGTCGCGCGTAAACTGCAATTCTTCTTCGGGCTCGCTACCTATGGCCCCGCGGCCGGATATATCTGATGGCAACATGAGCGGAGCCCACTCTTCCGGCCATCAACCATTCATTACCGCTCTTTTCAACGGCAAAAATTTATAACAACACCCTCACATTCTCAAGTCTGTGAGGGTGTTGTTGGTTAGATTTGCTGGAATGATTTTAAGAATCGGACGAACAATCTGCCGTACGGCGAGAGAGTATGCTCCACAAATTTGCCACGATTCTGTTTGTCGATAAGCCCTGCATTGTGGAGGCGTCGCGTATGCTCCCCTATGGTCTTTTCGTTTGCGTTGAGTGTTGCGGAAATGTTTTCAAGTGTAAGACCACTGCGCGCGGCGATGAGGAGCAAAATTGCAATACGTCGATGGTTAGCCACCCCTTTCAGGTGTCGTTCCATTTGTTTTGGGGTTTTCATTTTTTGCATAAATACCAGTATACACAACATTCTCACATTCTCAAGTTTGTGAGGGTGTTGTATGGGGGGAATGGTAAGAGGTTAGAAAATTTGGTATTCTCAAATCGTATTGCCCGATCGTCTAATGGTAGGACAGTGGCCTTTGAAGCCATTAATTGGGGTTCGAATCCCTGTCGGGCAGCTGGTCAGTTGTAATAAATAAGTGAACAAATTAGGCGCAAATTTTGCAATATTTGTTTTATTTTTCGGAGTTGCGGCCGTACAGGCGATGCAGACCAAAAATTGGCTTATGGTTTCTTTCTGGGTTGCAATCGGGCTCGTATTTCTCTGGTCTGACTTACGAAAGAAATAATGAAAAAGAGTGCTTGTTTTGGAGGTATACTAGTAGAGATAGGCAGATTATTAGTAATAGATGCCACAGCATGAGTACAAATTTATTTAAAGACCGTATCCTTTTTATCATCTATGCACTGGCGGCCGGAGCCAACATATTCAATTTTGTCGGACACGGCGGCTGGGCAGTATCGGGGAACCCCTCGTTTGCCCAACTGATTGTCGGCTCCCTTCAATCGACATTCGGCATTTCAATTCCGACAGAAACCGCGCTTCAGTGGGTCGGGTACATAGGACGCATAGACCTCGCGATTGCTGCAATCATGGTGCTTGCGCTTATCGGTGTTTGGGTGGGCAGTGGGCCTCTCGCCAAACTTGCACGGTCGCAGTTTATGGTGGTGCTCTTTGTTTGGGCGGTGTTTTGGGGTTTGGCGACCGCCTTCAGCCGGGTGAGTGCTCATGGGTATGAGGCAATCTACATACTCGACTGGGTGGAGCGGGGCGGAAACTACTTTGGCGCTGCTATCGGCCTGTATTTGACGCTCATACTTCGCAAAATGAAAGGAGGGGCATGAGTACTGCCACCACTCCTACCCCCGACTATCTTAAAAAGTATTACTGGTGGGCTTACGTAGATCCGCGCGCGCTCCGGTTTTGGGACCGCCCGTGGCTCACTAATCTGATTCTGTGCGGGTACTATCGCCGCCTCTCCAACGAGGTGATAGAAGAATTTGAGGGCGATCTATCGGGCTGCACGCTCCAGATATCTGTCCCGTACGGCAATTTTACGCCGCGGCTTGCCGCATGCGTCACGCGCTCCGGCGGGACACTAGATCTTATAGATGTAGTGCAGGCGCAGCTGAAGAACGTGAGCTGCAAGATCGCCGCTGCGGATGCCGAAGTAGCCCGCTTTATCCAAATGGATTCCTCCGCGCTCATATTTTCTCCGGGGGTGTACGACCGCGCAATTCTATACTTTCTGTTGCATGAGCAGCCGCAGGATGTCCGCGAGAAAACCGTTGCAGAGGCACTTCGCGTGCTGAAACCGGGTGGCACGCTCGTCGTACTGGATTACGGAAAGCCCTCTTTGTGGCACCCGCTACGATATCTCCTCCTCCCTCTACTCGGCACAATCGAGCCGTTCGCTGTGGCGCTTTGGAACCGGGAATTATGGGAGCTCCTTCCCTCACAGTTTTCTATGCAGCGGTGCCGAAAAACCTCTTACTTCGGGGGCTTGTATCAAAAGATCGTATACGTAAAGCCCTAATGGTAAACGCACGACACCCGATTGATTTTTGAGTGAGGGTGTGGTATTGTTGAGGACATCGGCCTGCGGCCGTTTTATTTTTTTATGACCTAGCGAAGCGAGTGAAGAGAAAGTCCAATTTTCTTTTCCGAGCGAGCGACGGGCATATGCTTGCATATATGGAAATCAGAAACATCGCCATTATCGCGCACGTTGACCACGGCAAGACCGCGCTTACCGACGCACTCTTGCGTCAAACCGGCGCTGAAAAGGAAGGTACCTCTATGGACTCCAACACGCTGGAACTTGAGCGTGGCATCACCATCTATGCCAAAAACGCGGCTATCACCTATAAGGGGACGAAGATAAATATTGTAGACACCCCCGGGCATGCCGACTTCGGCTCCGAGGTTGAGCGGGTTCTCCGCTCTATTGACTGTGTTTTGCTCGTTGTTGATGCACAAGAAGGGCCGATGCCGCAAACTCGTTTTGTTTTAAAGAAGTCCCTCGAGCTTGGCCTCAAACCGATTGTCGTTATTAATAAAATAGATAAGCCCGCGGCAAACCCGCACCTGTGTGAGGAGCAAGTACTAGAATTGTTTTTGGAGCTCGGGGCTTCCGACGCGCAAGCGCACTTTCCTGTTATCTACACTATAGGGCGGGAGGGCATTGCTAAAACAAAACTAGAAGACGAGTCAAAAGACCTTTCACCGCTTCTTGAAATGATCCTTTCGCATGTGCCCGCGGCCTCTTCCGGAGCGGGCGATGAAATGCCGCTCCGGTTGCAGCCTTTTAACTTGGCCTACGATAACTTCCTCGGCCGGCTTGCGGTGGCGCGTGTATATGAAGGCAAGGTCGCACTCGGTGACTCTGTTTTTATAAAAAAGCCGATGGGGGAGACACGCCCGGGGAAGATCACCAAAGTGTTTACGTTTGAAGGGTTGCACCGGGTGGAAGCGACCGAAGCGGGTGCTGGCGACATTGCACTTATCGCGGGGCTTCCCGACATTGATATTGGGGAGACGGTAACAACGAGTGAGACGGCGGAACCGCTTCCCGGCATTGCGGTTGATGAACCGACGATTACACTCAACTTTTTGGTCAACAATTCGCCCTTTGCCGGACGGGAGGGAAAATTTGTAACCAGCCGCCAGTTGCGAGAACGCTTGGAGCGCGAGCTTGAGGTTAATGTCGGGTTGCGCGTTGAGTTTGGCACGGGGGATGCGTATAAGGTCTCTGGCCGCGGCGAACTTCATATCGCGATACTGCTTGAAAATATGCGCCGCGAGGGCTACGAAATGCAGGTCTCCCAACCGCAAGTTATCTTTCACGAAGAAAACGGTATACGAATGGAACCATTTGAAGAAGTGGTCATCGATACGCCAAAGAATTACCAGGGCACCATCATCGAGCGCCTCGGGACGCGGGGGTTTGTGATGCTAAACGCGATAGCGCATGGAGATATTTTGCGTTTGTTTTTTGAAGGGCCAACCCGCGGGCTCCTTGGCTATCGCAATCAGTTTGTTATAGACACTAAAGGGGAGGGAATACTCTCCTCGCGGTTTGTGGGCTTTCGGCCCTACCATGGCGAGATCCGCAAGCGACCGCAGGGCTCTATGATCTCTATGGCAGGCGGCAAGGCACTCGGCTTTTCGCTTTGGAATTTGCAAGACCGCGGGCTCCTCTATATAAACGCCGCGACGGAGGTGTATGAGGGCCAAGTCATCGGGAACACTGCCAAAGGCGAGGAGATGACGGTGAACCCGACCAAAGGTAAACAGCTCTCCAACACCCGCGCCTCGGGCTCGGATGAGGCGATTAATCTCACGCCACCCTATACACTCACGATTGAGCGGGGGCTTGAGGTTATGGGGGAGGATGAGTACCTCGAGGTCACCCCCGAGAGCGTGCGTTTGCGCAAGCAATATCTCACCGAACACGCTCGCACCAAAGCAAACCGGGAAGCGTAATTGACAAGAATAGAACTATCCCTTATAATACGGACGTATCTGCGAACTCCTCTTGTGCTCATATCTGAGCCATAGGCTCTGATAGTAGATAGAGTGCAATGCCACAAAAGAAACATTTTTCTCATTCTCATAAAGGCCCCCATCGCCGCTTTAATGCGCGGCCGCATTTTGCGCGCGGTAATTTCAAACGGGGGAACTTCAGCACGGGAGTGCACATGCATCCTTCCACCTTCATCAACAAGGCGGTCATTACCGAGGAGGCGCCACATTTTGTTCCCGAACATCGTTTCGCCGACTTTTTGATAGACGATTCGTTAAAGCAGGCCATTGTTGCAAAGGGCTACAAAGATCCGACTCCCATTCAAGATCGAGCAATACCTCACATTTTGCGTGGTGCAGATGTTGTCGGGGTTGCCAACACGGGGACCGGCAAGACCGGCGCCTTTCTGATTCCGCTCATACATAAACTTTTATTGAATCGCAACGATCGTGTGCTCATCATGGTGCCGACCCGCGAACTCGCGCTCCAAATTGCGGATGAATTTAATGGCTTCGCAAAAAACATGCAGCTCTACACGACGGTGTGCGTCGGCGGCGCTTCGATAGGCGCGCAGATTGCAGGGCTGCGTCGCCGCCCGCATGTCGTTATCGGGACTCCGGGGCGACTCAAAGATCTTCTTGAACGTAAGGTACTTGTGCTTTCAGCATTTAAAATTGCGGTGTTGGACGAAGCGGACCGGATGCTCGACATGGGTTTCATCAACGATATGCGCAAAATTTTGGCGCTTCTCCCGACACCGCGGCATACCCTTTTCTTCTCCGCGACCATCTCAAATGAAATTGAAAAGCTCATTGGCGAGTTTTTGCACGAGCCCGTGCGCATCAAAGTCGCGACCCGCGAAATTGCTGCGGGTATTGATCAAGATATTGTGCGCGTACCCCAAGGCGGAGACAAACTCACCATACTCCACGACCTTTTGGTTAAGCCGGGGTTTGATAAAGTTCTCATCTTCGGCCGCACCAAGCACGGCGTTGAGAAACTTTCTAAAAAACTGATAGAGCGTGGCTTCAAGGCGGAGTCAATTCATGGCAACAAAACCCAAGGCAAGCGCCAAAAGGCACTCGACCTCTTCAAGCGCGACCACGTGCAGGTGCTTGTCGCGACCGATGTGGCGGCGCGCGGGCTCGACATATCGGGCGTTTCCCACGTCATTAACTACGACCTTCCTGCAACGCGGGAGGATTATGTCCACCGCATCGGCCGTACCGGGCGCGCGGGCAAATCGGGCAAAGCGCTCACGTTTGTAGAATAAGTACGATTTTGCAAGGCACAGTAACGCCAAAAAAGTGTGGGGGTATTTTGGCGTACTTTTCTCATCATATGCGGTATACTCAGAGTATATCCAAATAACCCTTTATTCATGCAATCTTTGAGCATATCTTTGCGGCTTTTTATTACGTTCTTCTGTGCGGCGATCTTTGCAGGGGCTCTTATTGTGTTTGTTACTCCATTTTCGCACGCACAAGAGGCGACAACCCTCCTCACGATTGCAAGAGTTGTTATTAATGATGATGGAGGATCATATTCGCCTACCTCAGCATTTATCCAAGCTTATAACCCTGAGAGTCCTGATGATATTGTTTACTCGGGAAATGGAGCTACCACCACAGGAGAAGTCCCCCCCGGTTTGTACGAACTACTTGACGATACTAGTGGGATGCCGGATGGATATAGCTCTACGTGGAATTGTATTGGGGGGGTCCAAATAGGCAACTCAGTTCAAATTAATGGAGAGCCAGAGGTAACTTGCATTGTCGTAGATGATGATATCGCTCCGCAGTTGAAATTAGTAAAGGTGGTTGATAATACTACCGGAGGCACGGCGACTGCTCACAACTGGCAACTTACAGCAACGGCTACGACAACGACACAAAGAAATTTCTCGGATTTTGGAGACTCGGATGCCTTTCACGATGTTGATGCGTCCGTAGTGTATACACTCTCCGAATCCGGTCTTCCAAATTACAGCGCGGGTTCATGGGATTGCGGCACTACCGGCCACCAGGTAGGAAACACCGTCAATCTCCTTCCAAGTGAGGTGGTTGTGTGCACGATCACCAATACCTACGCCCCCGGCAGCGGTCCGACAACGGGCACGCTGACGCTCGTCAAACAGGTAGTCAACGATGATGGCGGCCTCGCAGACGAAAATGATTTTCAGGCACAAATCGACGGCGACGATGTTGCGTGGAGTAGCGCGATAGAACTCGCGCCGGGTGCGCACACCGCAAGCGAAACAAATCTTCCGGGATACACCGCCGGTTCTTGGGGTGGAGACTGTGCTTCCGACGGCGCGGTTGCGCTCCTCGCGGGAGAAAATAAAACCTGCACTATAACAAACGACGATGTCGCCGTAATAAAAATTACTCCAACGGTTTCGGTCAATAACTCTCCGGTTGTATACAGCGGCGCGCCGCAAGCAGCCATCGTAGCCGGCTCTGTGGGGGGGACCGTCAGCGATATCAAATACGACGGCTCTTCTGCGGCGCCCACAGACGTTGGCACCTACGCCGTGACTACGGACTTTGTCCCGACCGATGCTACAAACTACAACAATCTTGACGACGCGTCGGCCGGTGACTTCACCATTGAAAAAACCGATCCTGTTTGTTCGGTTTCAGGCTACACGGTCATCTATGACGGCTTTCCACACACGGCGACGGGCTCCTGCCTCGGGATCTCTGGCGAAACACTCGCAGGCCTCGATCTTTCTGGCACAACGCACAACGCGATCAGCGTCTACAACGACTCGTGGACCTTTATCGACGGAATCGGCAACTACAATAATGACAGTGGTCCTGTTGTCGACTGGATAGTGTACGGTTTCGACGGCTTTCTCCAGCCGATAAACGACACTGCGCATCAAATTGGTCTGGCACTCAGCGTCTTTAAAGGCGGCTCGACGGTACCGGTCAAATTCCAAATCAAAGACGCAAACGGCAACCCCATTGAGGCGGCAACGCTTCCTATTTGGGTTATCCCGCAAATGGGTAGCCCGATGTCTTCCTCGGTTGTTGAGTCCTTTTACAGCGAACCAGCAACGACCGGCAGTCTCTTCAAGTGGGATCCGGTCGCACAACAGTACATCTACAACTGGAGTACCAAAGGACTTCAAACCGGCCGTTGGTGGCGCATCTACGTAGTACTCGACGACGGCTCTGTAAAATCCGTTACCATCGGTCTTAAGTAAGGGTACACGCAGAATTAGAAATAAGTTTTTGAGAAATTTTGGCGGTGTGATACACTGCCTCGGCTACTATGCTTTCTGCTGTAAAAAAACGACTTTTATTCGTTTATAGCGCCGCAATCAAGCGGCCGCTCGTGTCTCTCGCCATTTTTGTGTTGGTTGTCCTCGGCGTCTGGTTTTTTGCTTTTAGAGATGGCAACAGCGAACAAGAAATACTCGTTGTACAGGCGGGAGAGTTTGTACAGGAAGTTTCCGTCTCCGGTAAAGTAGTTGCGGCACAAAATGTTGATCTGGCCTTCGGGGAAACCGGTCGGGTTCAGTCGGTGAGGGTTACGGTGGGGGACAGGGTCTCGGCGGGGCAGACTCTCGCGACTCTCGCGATTGATGTACTTGCCGCGGACCTTCGCGCCGCAGAAGTCGATTTGGAAGAAGCACGCAAAGAACAGGCGACGCTTGTTGCGAGCGCCTACCGGGACATTCTCTCGGAGGGTTTGGCTGCGGTGCCTGGTTCGTCTTCGTACGCAGTTACTGCGCCCGAGGTAACCGGTTTATACAATGGTCCGGAGGGTGTCTACAAAATACGTATTGTTCACGGCGTGCAACAGGGTGTCGATGACCACGAGTTGCGGACATTCGGTCTGGAGACCTTGGAGCCGATTGATGTCCCCTCCGATGAACCTGCACCGCTCGGCACGTATGGCTTATTTGTATTCTTTCCCGACGACTTGAATGAATACGATGAAACCACGTGGTACATAACCATCCCCAATACCAAAAGCTCCTCCTATCTTCCAAACTACAACGCCTATCAGGAAGCCCTCCGTACCCGTGACAAAGCTCTGGCAAGTGCGCAGGCGACAGTTTCAGGCCTGCAAACAGCGATCGCCGAGCGCACTCTGCGCGCGCCGTTTGGGGGCATTGTTACGGCGATTGACATAGAAGTCGGCGGCGTTGCCGCAACCAACGAACCCGCAATCTCCCTTATTGGCAACGATACGTTGCAGATAGAAAGTTTTGTACCGGAAATCAACCTTTCTTTGCTTAGAGTGGGCGAAGAGGCGAGCGTTACGCTTGACGCTTACGGTGCTGAAGAAATTTTTAATGCCACTGTCGCGGCGATTGATCCGGCAGAGACGGTGCGCGACGGGGTCTCAACCTACCGCACCATTCTCAAGTTTACAGTTACTGACCCGCGCGTTAAATCGGGCATGACGGCAAATGTCACGATTACCGCCGAGCGCCGGCAGGATGTGATTTCTATTCCGCAGGGGGTTGTCACCAGTCGCGACGGCAAAAAGTTTGTCCGCGTGTTAGTGGGGGATGAAGTTGTCGAGCGGGAGGTGACGACCGGCAGTGTTTCTTCGCTTGGCTCCATAGAAATAACTTCCGGGCTCTCTTCGGGAGACGTCGTCGTCCTTTCCGACTAGTTCCTCCATGTTGCCACTCAATATCCGTATCGGCTGGTTTCTCGCGCTCCGGGCGCTGCGTCGCGCCTCGTTGTGGACGACCGGACTTATCATTTTTGTGATGGTCTTGACCTTTCTTAACCTGGTCGTGGTTTCTGGAATACTGGTGGGGCTTTTGCAGGGAGCGATTGAGGCGGCCCGCACGCACTACACAAGCGATGTTATTGTCTCGACGCTTTCTGATAAAAAGTATATTGAAAACAGTCCCAACCTCGTCGCACTCATCGCGACTCTTCCGGAAGTCGAGGCGATAACACCTCGTTATCGGGAGGGAGGCACTCTGGAAGCAAATTACAAAACCCGCAAAGAGACGGATAAACCGAACACCGCCGTAGCGCAAGTTGTCGGCATTGACCCCTATGCGGAAGATGCGGTTACGGGCCTCTCCCAATTTGTTGCCGAAGGCTCATACCTTGCTCCCGGGGACTATGACAAGGTACTTATAGGTCGCTATCTTTTGAAACAATATCTGCCGTTTGACTCGCCCAACCTCTCCGCGCTTGAAAATGTCGGCATAGGCACCCGAATCCGCATCAATGTGGGCGAGGTAACCCGCGAGGTGGTAGTCAAAGGAATTCTGGTCTCTAAAATAGACGAGCTTTCTCTCGCAGTTTTTATGGTTGACTCACAGTTCAGAAGTTTGATCGGTCGCAATGACGGCAACGTTGATGAAATTTCAATCAAATTGAAACCGGGTGCTGACCCGGTTGCGGTACGCGAGGCACTCGAGCGCAGCGGAGTTGCCACCTACGCCCGGGTGCAAACGTACGAGGATGCACAGCCACAGTTTCTGCGCGACATTATCGCCACCTT
>C687J35174_10005107_pt1 | contig 17386 bp, 17 predicted proteins | sample RifCSPhighO2_01_FD_35174 | JGI IMG/M metagenome (IMG submission 35174) | reverse complement strand
GGTTGTTAAAGCACTCCCAGTATATCCCGACGGGTATGTTGTTTTATTGACAGCGCGCCAATAATTCCTTGTTGCAATTCAGGTTAGAATTTAAGTATCCCTAATGCGTCTTTATCGCAAACAGAGAGAGGCTTTTTAGGACCATCGAGATGGGGCTTGTCACTCACATGAAATGGTATAGATTGAGTGGAGAAAAATATCGAGGTCTTTTCATGAAAAAAGAGGGGGTGCTCAAAATCGCTCGCTACGTCCTTGCGGTGACCTGTTTAGGCTTGGCACTTGCCAGCCACTTCATATTCGATAGCAGGGAATTATACAGCCTTGCCTATTTTGTCGCAGGTATCGCTATCTTTTGCCACGGTAGATGGAGGAATGTACACCGGATCTTCTGGCTGCTCTTGTGCAGGGCGGGGAAAATGGCATATCGTCGAGCGACCAATGTCCAACTCGAAACACGATGCCTTGTTGTCGTAAACGGCGCCCACTGCATGAACATGGCAGACTATATCATTTCTACGTCAGTCAATGATCCCGAGGGTCCGACGAACGGATCAAAGTATCGTGATATTAACTGCTGCCGAGAGCACCACCCGCATCCGGACAAAGAAAGCCGAGGGCAGCGTGTTGATGAACTCTTCGCGATGTGCAAAAAAGAAAATCTATCAATTCACTATATCAGTCCCATACTTCGCTATCGCATCAAATGATATCGATGAAACTCAACACAACCACCCCAAAGGGGTGGTTTTTTCAAAAGACAATACTATTTACATTGACCTGATGAAGGATAAGTTAAACAAAACGATCGCGACAAGCATCGCAACGACCCAAAATACCCCTACCCCATGCATCACCTTTGTACTGACGAGCTCGGTAGTCCAAATCGAAATCTCCTCGCTGCGATCCTTCCAGTCCGTCTCCTGCTCATAATCCTCGTCACTACTCTGTTCTGTCTTTCTGTTCAACGATGCCATGACAACAAACGAAAGTGAGATCAGCATCTCCTCGCTCACCAGCTGATAGAGATAATTACACACAAAAAAAGCGGGCAGTGCGACGATGAGCATAAGGTTTGTCCTTATGTCATCCTTGTTCCACATATATCCCGAAGCTAGTAAATGGAGTTGTTCATGTACATCATACATGCGTGATCTCATGGTCTGATGCTTATTAAGAGGTATTGGAACGAGATACAGAACATACCAGGCATTGATAACGAGAAAGAAGAATGCGGCACCGGAAAACAACAGCTCGAGCGCCGATACGGTCGATCCGATGCTCCCGTTGAAGACCCCCATTGATGCAAGGTTGAAGTGGGTAAACCCGATCGCGACGACCATCACAATGAACCAGACGTAAAAGAATACCTGCCACTTGAAATTCCTGTCGATATCCGAAAACCCGTTCACGAGCGTCGGGAGAGAAAAAATGGCGACCGCTCCGAGAATGGACCAATTGAGCCCATAATGATTCACAAGAATAGCAAAGAAAAGCAAATTCCAGACGATGAGCATCTGCCCGTCGATGCGCACAAGTAAACGTTTCCTAAAATTAAAGACGAAGAAGATCGATGCCGTAACACATGAAAGAAAGAGATGAAGCGGGAGATCATAATCAGTTTCGTGCTCCCCAGGCATCATCCCGAGCAGTCCGCCGGCAAATGAGTACAATATCATCCTGAGATCCCCCTTCTCCCACCGTCCAAAAAGGAGGTAGAACGCCTGAAGCATCATCCCAATGAGAAAGAGTGCAAACGGGGGCACGGGGCCTGTCTCAAATCCATTCATTGAGGAATTTTATCACGTTCATACGAAATTTTCTCACCGTAGTCCCAATTCTCCATATTAAAAAGAGCGTACCACACGAGGTACGCCCACTCTTTCTCATCAGTTCATTGACCCGGTCGATGAACTGGTCACCCGTTGTCCCTCGTCCGATCTCTTTCACTAGCCGAACGATCTGCGCCCCGATCGCGTACACATCCCATCCACAGTTGGTGGCAAGTTCAAAGAACGACTGGTAGTACGCTGCGTACGAATAGTTGAATCCGAGTTCCGCATTATTCGTCGAGTCGCGACATGATGCGATCGTCGCAAGCTGCATGTCCGCACAAGCTTCTTTAAGCCGCGCAAAGATACGCTGCTTCTCTCTTTGTCCATCATCCTCGGTCACCGACCCATCGCGGACCCTCATATAAAGCGCCCCGAGTTCCGCGTACGTGCCCCGAAGTAAGAGTGACCCATGCACATGAAGCTGCAAGTCATTTTCAAGAGCAATGTAAACAAACGAAAATACACCGAATTTTTCTTTCGTAAACTCTCGTGCCGCAAGCAAGCCCATCAATGTCGCCGCAGATTCATTGATCGCCAACGAGGGATATCCGTCGACCTGCTCATGAAAATCCTCATGGAAAATAACCATGATGAACCGGGCAAGAGAAGCTTGCACAAGCGACGGAGACAGCGGAGCTCCGACGCCGGCGACCGCGTCGGCCCGCATAAGAAATACGTCGTATCTCCTAGGATCAAGGTTGCACCCACCGTCCGCACCGACCGCCCACGAGGTGTTCTGCGCGAAAATATCGGTGTAATAGCAGAATAAATATCCTGCAGATCGTCCGTCATACCGACGGAAATTATTCGTCTGCTTCCAGCCGATCCTTGACTCATATGCCTGCATCTCCTGCACGAGTGCCATGCGCTCGGCTATCTCCTCGGATCGCACGGTCGCGTTGTCCCCCTCGGGAAGAGCGCACAGGGCTTCCCCGCCGAACAAGCCGATCGCGAGCGCAAACAACCACCACAAATATGTTCTGTACATCGACAGCCTTTCTGTTTTAAAACGTACACTTCCTCTATCGAGAGTAGCGAGTTAGAAGAAAAAACACAAGATGACAATGCCCTGATGAAGGAGTGGGATATATTAGGTGCGAGTGTCGCGCATGACATCCACGGAAAGAGCTTCCTCAAAGAAAAAACACCCTCACGTCGGAGGGTGTGTCTTTTGACTCTATATAGCGAATGATGATGGTCCTTGGAAGACCGCACCGGCTTCTTCGGACACCTTCATGAGCACGGCATTTAGCCGAGTCTGCTTGTCGTACAGCTGACTATCCAGAAATGGAAATGTGACGGCAGAAACGAAGATCTTTTTCTCACTTCGCCGAATGCTCGCCACCAACAACTCACCCCAATATATTGAAATGGAGGGTGCTCCTTCATTGCGGTCATATCTTGCGGTGATCTCCGGACTCACTTCTAATCTCAATCGTGTCTCGACCTTGATCGCTCCCGCCTTCGACAGCATAGCTTGCGTCATCGTTTCATTCCTCCCTGTTGTCTATGCAACAGACTAGCACCCGTGTTATTGTCGGTCAACATGAGTCCCAAAGAGTGGGGCAAGACGCGAATGGGAATCACTCAAGCGAACTCAGATAGATACTACATTAAAACCTGTTTAGTTGGGACAGCAGGGTCCGAAATAGTCGAATAAAACAACACAGAATTTACTTGACAAATTCATTTTTTTATTTATACTTAGACGTGGACGTAGATTTAAATGAAATCTTTCTGCGAGTATTACTCGTAGGAACAACCTAGGTGCTAATTCGCACCGCAACCACAAGGAGCGCTTAAATGAACAAGACAAAAGTTGAGGCAGTTCTCTCGGGCATCTTGGACATGCTGAACACCGAGGGTGGGGCCAGCAAGGAAGTTCTTGCTGCTTTTGTGAACGAACTGTATGAAGGAGTGGTTGGCAAGTATCGACCGGTGATTCATGCGATTCCCCTGGTCGCCACCAAGGCCGCAGGAGACATCACCCCCATCGCCGTTGCCGTCCTAAAATTAGTTAACACCGTCTCAGCAGACCAGACACTCCAGGAGGAGATGGCGGTAGGCAACAAACTGAAAGCCGAGCGGCGTTTCAAGACCCTCAATGCCTCTCAATCGGCGGGCTTCACCCGTGCGGAAGCAATGTCGTTATTGCTGGCAGATATTGCCGGCTTCAAGGAAACACGTAAACAGTTCACCTCATCAACAAAAAAAACATGTTCTTAACCGACAACAAGAAAGGGTAACCGTTGTCTGGCACATAACAACAAAGACGCGCGAGATGAAATAGTCTCCGCGTCTTTTTTTCTCTACTTCGTAACTAACTACTGTTTTTATCAGCCGCAGGAGTTTCTTGTGTTTGGGCGTACCGTGCAAAAAACGACATGCGGGTATAAAAAAACGCGGAGTAGATCCGCGTTCTGTGCTCACTCAGGGAAAGAAACCCCTGGCCTTGTAGGCATCTTCGAGGCGGGACAGCGCTTCAATGTAGCTCGCTGTGCGCCAGTCGGTCTTGTGCTTGGCAGCAGTGTCCTTCACGCGTCCGTACGCCGCGAGCAGCTTCTTCTTCAGCTTCGCGTCGACATCTTCGAGGTCCCACGATTCGCTGTGCTTGTTCTGCAGCCATTCGAAGTAGCTCACCACGACACCGCCGGAATTGCAGAGAATGTCCGGCAACAGTGCTATGCCCCTTTCGGTAAGAATCGCGTCGCCATCGGTATCGGTTGGACCATTCGCGCCCTCCGCGACAAGCTTGACCGAAAGGAGCGGTGCGGTCTTGGCAGTAATCTGACTTTCCATTGCAGCGGGAATGAAGATGTCCGCCTTGGTGGCGAGGAATTCCTCATGCGTGATCACCTTCGTGCCGGGGAACCCCTTGATGAATCCCTTGTTCCCGTCGGCGTAGGTACGAAGCGCCTCTGCATCGATCCCCTTCTTGCAGGCGATTGCACCCGAGGCATCTTCGACCGCGAGAAGTTTCGCTCCGGATCGTTTCATGATCCGTGCAGCCCACGAACCGACATTGCCGAATCCCTGCAGAAAGTACGTCGACTTCGCAAGATCGAGCTTGTTGTCCTTGGCCCACTCTTCGATAAGAAAGACGATACCCTGACCGGTCGCCTTCTCGCGCCCGGCGCTACCGCCGACAACGAGCGGTTTGCCCGTCACGACACCGAGGCAATTCTCGTGCCCCATTTCCTTGTACGTGTCGTAGATCCAGGCCATCATCTGCGCGGTTGTGTTCACATCCGGTGCGGGAATATCTCGTTCAGGCCCGATAAATGGGGCGAGGTCATGGGCGAAGCGGCGCGTAATGCGCTGGATTTCGTCCTGAGAATATTGCGCGGGGTCAATCTGAATGCCGCCCTTTGCTCCGCCGTACGGAATGTCGACGAGCGCCGACTTCCACGTCATCCATGTTGCAAGTGCGCGCACTTCATCCAGCTCCACCTTGGGGTGGTAACGCAGCCCGCCCTTGTATGGGCCGAGCGTGTTGTTGTGCTGGACGCGATAGCCGGTGAACACCTCGATCCTTCCATCCGCGAACTTCACGTGAAAATGGATCACGATCTCATTCTCGGTCGTCGCAAGACACTTGCGCACGTTGGCATCGAGCCCCATCAAGTCGGACGCTTTATTGAACTGCCGAAGCACGTTCTCGTGTAGTGAGGACATCATCCCTCCTTTATTATGTTGATGTTCTTCCACCATAGTCATACGCCCGATTACAACACCGGTCAAGAGGAGTCCGATGTGCGCAACCGCATGGCAAAAAATGTTAAAAAAACACTCTCACGTGGAAGAGTGTGGTTTCGACACTACATAACGAATGACGATGGTCCCTGGAAAACCGCACCAACTTCTTCGGCCATCTTCGCAAGCGCCGCATTCAACCGAGTCTGAATGTCGTGCGTTTGATTGTCCAAAACAGGGAATGAGATTGCCAAAAATAAGATCTTTTTCTCGCGTCGTATAATTTGTGCCATCAGACACTTCCCCCAATATACCGAAATGGTGGGCACTTTTTCGACACAGTTGTATTGAGCGATGACATCAGAATTCACTTCTGATTTCAATCTCTTCTCAACCTTAACCACTCCAGCCGTCGAAAGGATAACTTTGGTCACCATGGCTTTTCTCCCGATTGTCTAGATAGCAGACCAAAGCTCCTGGTCTTGTATGTCAACATTGAGCGTCCAGTTGAAGTTAAACTATGTATTCCTGAAATCTTTTAACCGCATGCGAGTCACTCCCACATTCTGTCGCCTGCTCCAGCGGCGACCAATTTTTCTTAACGGTACTCCGTCTTAGAAAAATGAAGTGCTCTTGTGGTGCAGGAATTTCGACCCATACTGGATCAGTACCCCGATTGGATTTTCTGCTCATTCAAAATGGCAGAAAATGCTCAATCGGGCTTCGAATCCTGCCTGCGAGACATTCAGATGTCTCACTGCCGTCGCCATACAAAAAGCCCCGCAGGGGGACTTTTTGCATGACTCCGCGCCGTAGAACCTATTTTAAAAAGAATCAGTTATATTTAAGTAACACCCTACGAACATGTGGCGAACATATTTCATTGAGCTTCAGCATTTCTTCATTGCCAACCTGCGAGCAAGTTATTTTGGCGTGTTTTTGCTCTCGGTATTTTTACTGACCGAAATTATTACTGTTCCATTGATAAGCCGATACGATTTCATTTTTCTCGCGGCGGTCGGTTTTCAGATATGTGCGCTCGTATTTCGGTTTGAAAATCGGAGAGAGTTTTTTGTTATCATTCTTTTTCATATATTGGCAACCGGTATGGAGTTATTCAAAACTCATCCCGCTATTGGATCATGGATCTATCCGGGCGTTGGGAGCGCAATTTTCGTGCTGGGTTCGGTACCGTTGTTCTCAGGGTTTCTTTATTCGAGCATAGGGAGTTATATTTCGCGTGCTTTCGTCTTTCTCAAACTCGAATACGAACATTTTCCGGCTTATTACCACACGTGGATCCTTGCAACTCTCATATATCTTAATTTCTTCACTCATCACTTTTTTTACGACATCCGCTATCTCTTGTTCATATATATATTTATTATCTTTTTCAAAACCAAAGTGCATTTTGAGGTTTATCGCAAAAAGCGCACTATGCCGTTCCTATTAACAGTGTTTTTGACAGCGCTATTTGTTTGGATAGCGGAAAATATCGGTACTCTTACCCACATTTGGCTCTACCCAAATCAGTTGGAGTACTGGCACCTTGTCTCACTTCATAAGATCGGTTCGTGGTTCCTTCTGCTTATTTTGAGCTTTGCTCTCGTCTCCATTATCTACCGTGATAAGTTACGGTGCAGTCCGTAAGAAAGACTCCGGCGGCAGGAATTTCTCCTGCGACGCAAAATATTGCCGTCGCAACATTTTGGTCTGCGCACCGCCTCGTAATATTTTCTGCTGAAAATTTATACTCCGGTGTTCGGTTCCAGCCAGCGAGCTCCGCTCGCTGCACGAAGCATCAACAAAAGAAAAACATCCTCAACGCGGTGTTTTTCTTTTGCTTTTATTCAAATAGGTCCGGTTCTTCAAGGAATTCTATCCGCTATACATTACTTACACTCCAAAGATATTGTATCGTATATTTTTTGATCTGTTTCAGTTGAGGCACAAACATTTCCTCCATAAAGATCTTCGAGAGGCAGTTTTGGTGCCCCCAACATTATACTAAAATCTAAATCAGTTTTACCCCAATACGTAGAAGCCTCAAAAGTAACACTCCATGCTGTAGTATTATTTTGCTTAAGATGACGAACACAAAATCCACTCGTACCCCAATATGACCAATCTGGGCAACTTTCCGCCCCATTCATATCCATCGTAGACCCAGTGCCAGGTTTGCCACCCTGAAGCGTTACATAACTGCACTCCGGTCCGGTAGCTGTTCCTGACAATGTGACCAAACAAGTGCGCGTGGTTCCACCGGAAGGATGAGTTTCTTTTATTAATTTAATACTTGAATTATCTATGGTAACAGACGGCATAACCTCCTCTTCAGAAATGGGTGACTCAGCAAAAGCGGAAATGAGATATGTCTCATAATCACCCTGAAAAGCATAATCGAGAACCTGCACTCCACTGAGTTCATAAATATCTGTCGCATGACCCCCTTGAGACAGAGGATCATTTAACCCGATAAATTTTGTGCCTTGAGGACTTGTCCAAACACCAACCACCGTAACCACGTGAGCACCCTTACGCAGATAGGAATCATTTTTAAAATATCCTCGATATTCCAGCCAACCCTCAACATCCTGTCCCCTTTTAAGCTCCCCCGCTATTTTAGCCATGATTTCGTCGTCTCTAATTTCTCCTATTTGATGCGCTTCCAACAAGAGTTTATGTCTCTTAATAAAAGTTTTTATTCCGGGAACAATGTCTTTATGCAAAACACCATACTTTGTCCATTTTAAGTCACTCTTAAGCTCAGCGATTAAATCTTTATCACCCCCCTTTGGCAATTTATCGAGAAACTTATATTTATCAGCTAACCATAAAAGTGAATTGGCGATGGACGTGGGGACACACTCGTTGTACCCCTGATCAATGTCAGGAACATCTGTCCTGTATTCATTAACGGCATCATATGCAAAAACCTTATTGGACAGAACAGAACCCAATGGTGACCCACCGGCCCGCTCACCTTCCGGATCCGGAGCATACAGTGATCCATAATCCATTGTATCTATTTTGGATAATAAAATTTCTTTATATATACCTCCGGAAACTTTTTCACCAGACCAGTCTTTTATCTCATTTTCACTTAAGACTACATACACCGGCAGGTCAGTTTTACTATCAAGTTTTGTGTCTTTTATAGAAATAGAGTAATTATTTTTTGACCCACCAACCACTTGGGCATACATATTCGTGACAAGCCATTCTTCCTGAATACCCCCATCAACCTCGTAAGACTTGATAACACCGTCTTTGTTTAAGTCCACCGCAATATTTATCACAGGATATTTTTCCTCACTTTCCAAATAAGTCACATTCACAAAACCACCGCTCGAAGGTACCCCATTGACGAGTAAGCGGGTCATCCTAACGCTATCTCCAATGAGATTATTGTTGGTAGAACTACCAAGAAAAAATAAAAAAACACCAATAACCACAACAATAATGAAAGCTATGGATATGTATTTTTTCATGTCATTAAAAAATTGAGAATAGTAACTATCAAATTATATCAAATATTCTGAAAGTTTGAATCCTCCACACACAACAATGACCACTATTTATAGTGGTCATTCTCTGGCTCCGGCGGCGACCAATTTTTCTTAATGGTACTCCGTCTTAGAAAAATGAAGTACTCTTGTGGTGCAGGAGTTTCTTCCATTACATGGACGGTACACCTTGGTGGTTTTGAAGACAAAACAACACCAAGCTTTTCGAATCCTTTCGGAAGCCATGCAGATGGCTTCCTCCGCCCGGAGCCAACAAAAGAAAAAGACCCCATACGGGTCTTTTCCACGAAATTTGTTGGCTCCGGCGGCAGGATTCGAACCTGCGACCAATGCGTTAACAGCGCACTGCTCTACCACTGAGCTACACCGGAATAAAAATATTCTAACTAAGAATACCTTGTACGTTTCACCGAGAAGCGTACCTGAAGAATATAACAAAAACCCCACAAAAAGCAAAGGGGTTCCCTGATGCGTGCACTTTATGCGAACGGGCGGTCATGGCCTTGTCTATGTGCACGATTTCTTGTTGAATAGAGTACATGAGCAATCCTGAACAATACACCGAAGCACACATCGAAAAGACTCCGGGGGCGGAGGTGGGACCGCGACAGATGGAGGCCATACCAAGCGCGATCGCTCCGGCGAGAACCAAAGCAGAAATTCAGGTCTTCGAAGAAATATCGAGCGATATTCCCAAGGAGAGCGATAAGACGCTCATCATGGATCAGTCGAAGGATATCAAAGAGCACATAGAGGACGTGCGGGGGTCAGCGCTCGAAGCGCAGTTTGACGAGTCACATCAGCTGCAATTGGGGAAGAAGGTCTTGGAGTACGCGGTGGTGAACCCCAAGAACGAGTCGGGTGAGAACGCCAATGCAGAATGGGCGGTCTTCATTGGCGGACTGGGCGCAGGAAAAGAAACATATAAAACCGAGATGATCGACCTCGCTCTCTCCGGCAAGCGCACGGTCTTTGTTGCCCCCAGCAAGGGCGTTCTGCCGGAAAGCGAGGATACTGACTACTTCAACGCATGGGCGGGTGCACTTCCCGACCCGATACGCAACAAGGCCGGAGCGGTAGCGAAACTTCTGGAACATCTCGGGGTCACCGATGCAAACATCATCGGACACTCGGAGGGGGGTGCGGTGGCGGCGGCACTCTCGGGAATGCGCCCGCAACTTGCCAAGCGGCTCTTGCTGGATAATCCGGCCGGAATGATCGGTGAAGACACGACGCGCGAACTGCTTCATCGCGTCGCGGATGAACGAAAGATGGAAGCACCATCCCTAGAGACAATGTGGAAATATGCAAAGGGACTCATTCAATTCCCCTTCTGGAAAGATATTCCGGCGATCGCTGATACCGACATCCGACCGATCCTGGAACACATAAAAAAGTCGAAGCAAAAAGGAGGCAAAGGACCCGAGATCATTCTCATCAATTCGAACAACGATCACATTTTTACAAAAGAAGACGTTGAAGCGGCCCTCGGAGAAGACCCGTTAACGCAATACGTCGATCGCTATGTCGTGCGCATCGACAAAAATGCCGGACACCAGAAGACCGGCCCACGTGAAGGCGGAGAGCTATTCCTTCAGGTGATGGATGACCGTAGTCTTATTCACCAGATCCTGACGGAAAAAGAATCCCTGCAAAAGAATATGCAGGGGGCATCCGCGAAACAGAGCTGAATTCGCACTACTGACGTTTTTCTTTGGTGGACAAGGGTTTCAGCTTCTTTTCGGTGCACTTCTCACAACGGCAGCCCTTCGGCTTGATGTATTCATTCCAGTACTCCTTGCCGTAGTCATAGGTGATCTCTTCGCCGAGCATGATGTTCCGCTTCGACTTTATCCATACATGATCCTTGTAGGTGTCGCTTTCGGCATTTGGTCGGCATGAATGGTTGATATAACGTGCGATATTAAAGCGGGGCGCTCCGTCAATGTCGACTTTCTTATTGATATTGAAAATATATAAACTGTTCTTGTCGTCGTCGGATTCATCGGTCATGATCTTGCCGACATATTCGATGATCTTTTTCCCCTTTGGGATCGGCTCCAATGCATAGAGACCCAAGCCCGTCTTTGAGCGGCCGACTTTCAGCTTATACTGTGCATTCGTTTCTTTGCGTAGTTCGATCATATGAAATAATGAGGATCGCGCATGCGCGTGATCGGTCTGGCCATGATACGCAAGGTGAAGTGGGATTGCAAGAGCATCATGATGCGGCGACGGTGCAGAAGATGCTTAGTATACGAATACTTGACATGCTAAGTATCACTTGCTAGACTCTCAAGAGTTCGTCGTTCTTTTTCGCTCATCGCTATCGGAGTCATTCGTTTTGAATTATCATTTTCTCGTATTCGCATTCCTTATGCTCACAGGTATTTTTGGGTCTCTCTTCGGTGCCACACCGGAAGACGGGTCCAAGAATGTCTCCCCGACGCAATCGTCCGCGATCGTCACGCTGGTTACGCAATCGGAACCCTCCTGCGACCGTGGAGACCGCCCGTATGCGCGCGGTATCGCCTCGTGGTATGGACCGGGCTTTCACGGAAAGCTGATGGCAAACGGAAAGCGTTACGATATGGAGCGTTACACCGTAGCGCACAAAACGCTCCCACTCGGTACGCATGTCTGTATCACCAACCGCGCAAATGGCCAAAGCGTCGAGGCTACCGTGACCGATCGCGGACCCTATACAGGCAAGCGGATTATTGACCTCTCAAAACGCGTCGCGGACGACCTCGGTATCACGCGCGCGGGGCTTGGCTCCGTTGATATATTCCTTTCTCCGCAAACCACCACACACAGCATCTCACGATGCTGTTTTTTATTCTGCGGAATGAAAAACACACACTTTTCAGTGTGTGTTGGCGACCGCAGCATTGATAGCGAGCAATGCGGTGATACGCTTTTGCAGCGAGGGATGAGTCGAGAGATCACTCAATGACTCGGCTTCACCCTTGATGGCTATCCCGAGTCCAACGATAAGCGGGACTACGTCGCGAAGGAGAAGCGCCGAGATCGCATCACATGCATATTCACGGCGATGATGGCCCGGATATGACGAGAAGACCCAGCAGACCCGAAACACCAGCATCCACAAATGCGGAGGAAGGATCGTCTCGCTTTGCTCCTTGCTCCATCCGAATATTTGCTTGTAGTGTTCGACGAGCAGCTTCCTTTTCAACAGCTTCACTTGCACGTGATAGACCAATCTGTCGATGAATGCCTCCTGAAATATCGTCACGAACGAGAAGAAGTCGAAACCGAGCGGAAGCACGGCATGACCGACCTCATGGCAAACGATACCGCTCAGGCTTCGATGATCGCATCTGCGCGCGAGTACCTTGTCGACGAGAATGACTGGAGTCGGTGCGCAGGTAAAATAACATGCCTGCAGCTCTTTCAGGTCTGCAATAAAGACCGGGATCATCTTTTTGATGCCGTACTTTTTTGAAAGACGTCGGACGACCCCTGACTGAAAGGCATGGGGTACAAGCGTTTTCACGATCTTTCTCGGCATTCGCTGTCTCAATATCCCGAAAAGCGAAGCAAGTACCGCAGCACACACTATGCAAAGAGTAAGCGCAACGGCGAACCGGATATCCCTCGTGAGCGCATAGCCGACGCCCATGAACGCAAGTAGTGACATGGAAACAGGTACCAACAACCAGATGAGATACAAGCGGACTGCCCGAGCGGACTGCCGCTCATAAGGGTCATGAGTTCTCCACCCCAACGCGAGGAGAAACATGCGTGCATACATGAAGGCCTCCTTTCAAAGAATGAGACTCAGTTCAGACTGTCATATCTCTGTGATACGTCAAGCGACGCCCCGACGATACGGCACCCGACATTCTTGATACAATAAACAGATGAAAAGCATCGTACGTCCGTTCGCTTTTTTTATACTGATCATACTGCTCCTCTTGGGGGCTTACCTCATGGTCCCTGATAAAAAGTTTATCGCCCTGCGCGGCGAAAATGATGCCGGTGTAGCGATACCTCCCTCTGAAAAATTCATCGAGGTCCCGCTCGCGAGCGACACGGAACAAAAAGAGTCTAACTCCAAAGAGCGTTATGCATATAATGTGCATTTTCCGAAGATCGCGCTCATGGACCACCCCGAACTGGCAAATGAGGTGAATGCGGTACTGTTTACGTTCGCCGATCAAGTGATCCGCGATTTTCGAACACACATCGTCGAAATGTATTCACCGGAAGTCCCAAGCAGCTTCTCAAGCGACCTCACGATGCGCTGGAGTCCGCAACTGCTTTCTCCGACCATCATTTCGATACGCTTTGACCGCTCGGAATACATCGCAGGCTCCGCACACCCGAATAGCCAGAGTACGATCATAAATTATGATATCGAGGAGCGCACGAAGCTTGCGACAAGCGACCTCTTTGCGTCATCGACGGAGGCATTCCCTTTTCTCTCATCCTTTACGCGCGATGAACTTACGCGACGGTTCGTCGACGTCCCCACGAGTGAATATGCCGACATGCTGCTGCCTGGGACCGCACCCACGAATGAGAATTTTGCGAATGTTGCCATCGTTAGCGATGGGCTTATCGTCATCTTTAACCCCTATCAGGTGGCGCCATATGCACGCGGGAGCCAAGAGGTACACATTCCGCTATCATCACTGGGGGATCGACTGAAACCGCGCATGGAGGAAGCAATGCGGCTGGCAAATATGAACTTCATCGAGGCCACCCCCGAACCCGAAGAAGCGCAGTAAATAGACATACATTTGACATTCTGACAAGGATGGTTTAGTATGCCTTCCAGACATATGCAGTCACTCGCTTAAGACCCGAAAGGGCCTTATTTTTGTGACCGCAACGCTCATTGCCAATTTACTTCAAAGGAGCACAGACATGAACATGTTCACCAAAATGTGCATCGTGATGATGACCCTTGCCCTCTTTCTCGTCGGGGAGACCCATGCGGAAGAGGCTGCGAGCACCGAAGTCGCGTACACGGTAAAACGTGGCGACAGACTCGCAACGATTGCTCGCCAATTCGGAACGAACGACTACCTTGCTATTGCAGCAATAAATAAGATCAGTAACCCTGACCTTATCTATCCCGGACAGATACTTGCTCTCCCCTTCGTCATGACGACCAAGGTGAAAACGGTAGCACCGATGACAAACACCTGTGCAGCAAACGGCACGCATGCCGAGGACGGAATCGCGTCGTGGTACGGAGCTCATTTTCACGGCAAAACAACCGCGAACAATGAGACCTACGACATGTACGCACACACCGTGGCACACTCATCGCTCCCGTTCGGAACGACCGTATGTATACGGAACTCGCAAAACGGAAGATCCGTCACTGCACGTGTGAACGATCGCGGACCTGAACAGGAAGGCCGCCGTATCATCAATGTATCGCAAGAAATTGCACAGATGCTCGACTTCATTCATTCGGGGACCGCACACGTTGCGGTCTTTATTATTGAAGCACCGACAACGGAAGGGTATCACTACCGCACGCGGAAGACACCGCCGAGACGAAAGGCCACGAGCACCACAGAGACTGGTGCCGTTACGAACAACCGCATGACGACCCAAATGGTCATCACGCCACCGGGGACTACCCCGGGATACGTTGAACGTGACAAAGCAACAGACCTGCCGCTGTTTTTCATGAGTGAGGTCGTCGTCACCGAATTCGGTCCGGCGCACGTCATTGACGGACTCAACACGAACAAGATCACACCTCGCGATGCAATAGCACAACTGTTCAAAGAGGCGCCCGCACATGTGCGGGGTGCGCTTCTCGCAATGATAGAGGATGATCAGTATGTTGAAATGATACTTGAGGTGGGCGACCGCCTGCCGCTCATGCTCACTGCAGAAGGAGTCGTATTTCACGACGTACTAGAAGCACAGATGAGTGACACGGGTCTCGCCGCACGCTGTTACGTCCTTAAAGATGAAACGAGCGAGCGCGACTATCGGCTTATTCGCGAGCGTCGAGGAGGAAACTGGTATGCGGAGATATTTTCCCCGCGCGACCAAGAAAACACTTCCTGCAAACACAGAGAGAGATCCAAAACACGCTGAACATATATAACGAAGCATGGCGTACAAACGAGATGCTCAATTGTTCAACCCAAAAATGAAAGGATGTGACCTACCAGATCGCATAAACACACGCACCACTCAACCATCCCCATCATTCAATGAAAGAGCTACATGAACAAACTTAACAAACTCACGATCGCGATCCTTTGCACCGTTGCACTGTCCGCAATGGCCTCCGACCATTCTGTCGGAAATTCCCATCAAGGGAGTGCAACATCGACCGTCGACGTGAGCGGCGTAACGCACGCATCGGCCACCGGCAACACCGTCATGACCTATGGTCAGACGACCGTGCAGGGAACGCACGTTGCACCGAACGGTACGACGAATTTCTACGGGGATACCGGTGCGCAAGGAAACGGAAGCACTAATGCGCAGTCCGCCACAAAACTCATCTTTGGTGAGATGCGTGAAGGCAGCGCAAATGCTCCCTCCGTCCACAACTTCGGAAGCATGACGAGCCGTTCAGTCGCAGACACCGCAGAAAGAACAGAAGCTTGGGGCGACATGAGGACCAATGGTAATCTCGATGGTCCCCACGGAAGTTCAACGAACTTCACTCAGGCCCATGGTTATGACGCGATCGACGGCGGAAGTGCACTCGGCAATTCACATCACAACCTGAATGCGGAGTACAACGCTACCGTTGGAACTCGGCACCACCATACGCATGAAGATATTCTGAACTGATATCGTTGCCGCATAAAAAAGTAAACGCCTTCCACTAACAATGTCCATGCATGAGGAAACTCATGCATGGAACAAGGAGAATTCATGAAGAAACTCGTCACACTGCTCCTCTTACTTTCCGGGAGTGCGTTCGCCGGCGACAACACGACCACCACGGATATCGCAAACGAAGCAGGGGCGGTAAGCAACAGCTCAACCATCATCATGGGGACACAGCCGTCACCGACGATCGGATTTCCCGGACTACCCGGCTCGCTGCCTCCTCAACTCTTGAATCAGCAGCAACCACCACCGTACGTACTCTACAGCAGATTGCTTGAGCTCACTTCGCAGTTCGGTGACATTGTCATCACCGGCAAAGGTCAGCTGACCCAGCAAACGACAGAGGGAAACAACTTCACCGTCACATTCGCACCGAGTCCGCAGTTCATAAGGCACAAGAAAGAGTCTAGCGCATTCGGGGGACAAAAAGCCCTCTCCGCAACGTTCTCTTTCCGATTCAGTGATACGGTAAAGTGGCTCGGTACGGTTCTACTTTCAAGCAAGAACGGAATAGTGCTCATCCCGAGCGCAGGCATGCAGGTGGTACGAGATGCACTTGAGGCAGCGTCAGGTCCGACGCTCACGGAGGTCGTTATTGTGCCGGTGCCTCACGGCTATGGCGTCAATGTCGGCGTCACGAGCGAAGGCAGTGCTGGAGGGATATCTTCCAGCCTGGCCAAGATCACCTCGCTCTTTCTTGGAGTTGGCCCAAGTTGGTCGTCCCAAAACGGCACAACGATGCCGACGGGTACGTGGTCGCAGCAATATATCGTGCTCGAGCGGGATCCAAATGGGATACCCTTCTCGATCGATATGGTGATACCCCCTATTCAACCGAAGGTGGCAACACTGCCGGTGGAATCTCAGGTGAACCAAGTTGCCGCAGCCCGAGTTGTCGCAGTCGCACAGGCGCAATCTCTTGCTGATGCACTCATGAAAGCGCGCCTAGCACTCACCGTCACCATACCGACCGATCGGGTCATCACGGAACGTGTTCCATGCAAGACTGAAGAATTCGTAGATACGAAAGGAAACGTGGTGCACATGTGCCGCGGCCCGACGAACGGTTCTTACGGGGCGACGAAGGTCATCCGTGAAACCGCAACGGGACAAAGCACTATCGACTATGGCTCCTTGAAGAAGTAAACATTTGGAAATAACTGTTCTTTAATTCGGTACCCCCTCATCGGGGGTTTTTTATTACCCGGATGACTCTGCTTCACCCCCAGTTGTATTCGTCGTGTGTCTTTGTATGAGGAGCCGACGATGAGGTATAATGCCGATCATGGAAATCTTTAATGCACTGCTTATCATTGCCGGACTGGTTGTTTTCGAATCGATCAATTCCGTCGACAATGCGGTCATCAATGCGGAAGTGCTGGGCACCGTAGGACCAAAGGCAAAGAAGTGGTTTCTCACGTGGGGAATGTTCTATTCGGTCTTTCTCGTGCGCGGCCTTCTTCCTCTTTTTATCGTATGGGTCGCAATTCC
>C687J35174_10005095_pt1 | contig 17412 bp, 13 predicted proteins | sample RifCSPhighO2_01_FD_35174 | JGI IMG/M metagenome (IMG submission 35174) | reverse complement strand
AGCACGCGGTCGCTCTTTGAAGCTTTGAGTTCTCTGAGGAGCTTTCGCACGCGTGCGCCCTCCACCCACCGCACGAGAATGTTCTTNGTCTCGTGGTACTCCTCCGGATTATGCTTATGGGCCATCTCTTCGTTCCATGTACGAAAATCTTCGGTGGAAAGTGCCTTTGGATCTTTGAGTGCCGCTTGCATGGTTTACGCTTGCGGGAACTCCTGCCGCACGAGGTACGAATGCCCCGGGTTCACTTTAAAGTACGTGCGCACGACGACTTCGCCGAGCACTCCCATGAGCACGCACTGCACGCCGATGATCACGAAGAGAGCGGAAAGCACGGGGAGGGGCGTTTGGATGAGGGTGGGGCCGCCGCTCAATCTCCAGAGGACCGCACCGACGATCGTCATGAATCCAAGAAGCACAGACCAGAGGCCAATCCCCCCGAAGAAGTGCATCGGGCGGGTGAGGGAATGGAGGAAGAAATTCAGGAAGAAGAGATCGAGGAGCACTTTCCACACTCTTCCAAAACCATACTTGGATGTTCCGCGCGTTCGCGCTCTGTGATTCGTTTCGATCTCCGCGACTCTTGCGCCATGCACGGCCGCATAGGCTGCGAGGAACCGATGCATATCTCCGTAGAGCGAGAGATGCTCGATGGCGGAGCGCCGGTAGGCTTTCATACTGCACCCGTAATCATGAATCTCCTGTCCGGAGGCTCTGCGGATGAGCGAATTCGCACGGCGCGAAAGCCACGAACGAAGCCATGCATCATGCCGGTTCCTGCGCCAGCCAGAGACAATGTCGTACCCTTCGTCGAGCTTCTTCAAGAAGCGGGGAATATCGTGTGGATCATTCTGGCCGTCCGCATCCATCGGCATCAAAATATCTCCTTTTGCTTTCTCCATGCCCGCAGCAATCGCCGCAGTCTGCCCATAGTTCCGCGAGAGCACGATGACACGCAGGAACGTGTACCGCTTTGTGAGATTTCTCAATTCTTCGATTGTTCCATCCTTGCTTCCATCATCCACTGCTACGACCTCCGCGTCTGGGTAGGAGGAAAGTACCTCTGCGAGCTCCTTGAGGAGCGGCTCCACATTGCCGCGTTCATCCTTAATCGGGAGAATAATGGAGAGCATGAGTATGTGCGGTTAAGTGTACTGCAGAAACCACTCATCGAGACACAAAAGCGTAAAGATATGCTGGGAGTAATCTCTGCGGCTTTTGAGCGCATGGCGAAGAAACTTCTCAAGTTGAGATCGCTCAAAGATCTCCCATTTTTTTGGGGAACCGGAGAGGAGTTTTTCACGTATATACGGCGCAAGCTCTCCCTGAAAAAGAGATTGGAGAGGAAGTCGAAATCCCTGCTTTTTCTTGTTTAGGATTTCTCTAGGAAGTGTTCCCTGGAGCGCCTGCTTCATAATCCATTTGAGTTTGTATCCATGGAGTTTGAGATCTGCCGGGATGCGCGCAGTCATCTCCAGGAGCTCGTGATCGAGGAGTGGTGACCGGCACTCGAGCGCATGCGCCATTGCGGCATTATCCACTTTTGGCATCAGGCAATCAGCCAAGTGGAGGAAGAGATCCATACTGAGCGCTTGATCGATCGTATCATCCGCATATCCCCGATACATTTTCCCTTTCTCTCCGTACCACTGCGATGTAGGAAAATCCGCATAGTCCGATGAGAATTTGCTCGTGTAGAGAATCTTCTTTTCATGATCTGGAAAAGCAGAGTTATACCGGAGGAAGCGCTCCGGCCACGGTGCTTTGATCGAGCGCTCGAATTCATCACACAGGTACAGAAAATCTGTACGGAAGAGGGAACTGAGTGATCGTGTGCCAAAACGCGTGAGAGTATGGAGAGCTCCCGGAGCCTTCTCCCACGAGAGCGAGAATTTGAGAATGGCATCGCGCAGGTACCCAGCAAAATTTTCATCACCTCCATCACCATTGAGACACACCGTGACCTTCTGTTTTGCAAACTGGGAAACGAGGTATGTCGGAATCATCGATGGATCCGCAAATGGTTCTTCGTACGCATGGATCAACTTTGGGAGCAGCGCCTTGATATCGGGCACGACGACCGTTGGATGGTGGTTACTTCCTATCTTCTTAGAAACAAGGAGCGCATCCTCAAGCTCATCTTTTGCATCCCCTCTCCCAATCGAAAACGTGTGGATCGGAGCTCCTGCAGCCTTCGCCATGAATGTACACACAGCGGAGGAATCGATGCCCCCGGAGAGGAATGCTCCCACAGGGACATCCGCAACCATCTGCATGCGTACGCTCTCATCAATTTTTTCTCTGATGCGCTTCGACCACTCCTCTTTGGAGTGATCCTCCTTCTCTTTGAAGTTCAGTGACCAGTAACACCACTCCTTCAGCTCTTCTTTTTTAAGATCGAGGAGCATCGCATGAGCAGCAGAAAGTTTGCGGATCTTCTGAAACCCCGTATGTGGAGCGGGCACATACGTCATCGTCAAAAAATGATGGAGGGCGGTCTCATCCACCGCACGATCACAGTGCGGGTGTTCGAGGAGAGACTTGAGTTCTGATGCAAAGAGGAAGATCCGCCCATTGAAGAAGTACTTGAACGGCTTCATGCCGATGCGATCGCGTGCACAGAAAATCTGCCGACGCTTTCTGTCGTAGATCGCGAATGCAAACATCCCACGAAGATGTGTGAGACATTCCACTCCAAATTCCTCGTAGAGCTTCAGGAGCACTTCGGTATCTGATTGCGAACGAAACACGTATCCCCGCTGCTCGAGCATGCGGCGCTTTTCGCGATAGTTATAAATCTCACCATTGAACGTCAGAACGATGTTCCTATCATCGGANTACATNGGTTGGGCAGCATTCTCGGAGAGATCNATNATCTTGAGTCTTCGGTGCCCGAGGCCCACGTTTCGATCAAGAAAGATTCCCCTGCCTTCGGGACCGCGATGCGCAAGGGCATCCGTCATGCGATCGAGGAGAGCCGGGTCAACGGGGTCGCCGCGAAGGTGAACGATACCGGCAATTCCGCACATAGAACTACTATACCTGTCTCTTGAGGAGAAATTCGTTATTGAGGAGACCGTTATTGCATGTGAGATTTTCGAGTGAGAATCCTCTCTGCTTTGCAAAAGTGAAGATCTCCTGCACCGTTGCGTACTCGTAGGGGTACCCCCCGAGCCAATCTTTGATATTGATGCGCCAAGGCATGCCCTTATTAAAGTACAGCTGGTGATCGCGGATGACTTTAAAGGGGTTATGGAGCGTGAGAATGTAGAAGAGAAAGAGAATCCCCATGACGATGTAATCGATGATGTTTTGTAAAAACCACGGGAGCGATGTGTAGATCTTTTTTTCGAGGAGCCAAAAAGAGGATGGACCGAATCGCCCATCAGGATAGAGCGCAAATCCATCCGCCTTATTGTAGATCGCGAGGAAAAAAACACCGCCTGGCTTTACGAGCTTCAATGTATTCTCGATTGCTTTCCACATATTCCCCGTGTGATGCAGAACACCCCACGAATAGACGACATCGAACTGCCCAAGGGATCGCATGAATGGTTCATCCAATGCGGATCCTTCCATGATTTTCCAGTGAGGAGGTTTTCCCGCTTTCTCCCAGAGAGACTGGCAGCACGAAACACAATTCCCATCGTAATCAAAGCTTGTAATCTCGCTTGCGCCGAGTTTGAATGCGGCAAGAGAATCGATGCCGCTCCCTGCTCCGACATCGGCAAAACTCTTCCCCTGCAAGGATTCCACTTTCAAAAACTCGCGAATGGATTTCATGGCAAGCTCTACCCTGTGATCATTCAAATACGACGCATTGAAATGCCGCCAGTTTTTGCCGAAGGGGAACGCAGGAATATCCAATGCGTCACATCATACTATGGAACGTCCTTCGATACGCCCCGGCTGTGTCACGCTGAGTAGCCCGAGCCGCAGCGAGGGCATAACGAAGCGCAGTGAGCCGGGGCTACTCAGGATGACACGTTATTCAGCAGCTCCTACATCGAAAAAAGCTCTATGACGGCGTATCCACCTTCTTCGTAGATCACCGAACCCACCTGCCGCAGCGATCGCAACGCGGCGGTTTCTTCCGCATCGGGGAGAATGAGGACGTAGCGGAGAGCGTGCTTGCGAATTTTCTCCTCGAGAGATAATTCATAGTACTGCCGATAAGCACTCACGAGTGCCTGGAGTTCCTCCTCCGGGATGTAGTCGTCTTCTCCCCGGAGTTCCCGGTAATAGATTCCATGGAGCCCCCTGCCAAAAAGGGTACGAAGATCGGAAAAGAACCGCGTCTCCGCATCGGCAGCGGTCAATCCACCCGTCCATAAATCGAGGAAGAGCGCATCGCGCAGCTGCTCTGTTGTTTGGAGGTACGATGCGGCCTTTGTTCCGGTGAGTTCGAGCGATGTGTAATTGAGAATCAGCCAGTGAGGGTCATCAGTGCCCGCAATGAGGATCACCTTTCCTTTCTTCGTCCGTTCATCCAGGAATTGAAGGAGAGGAGCAAACTGTTGTTCCCTCCCATTTGCCTCTCTGTGCGTAAGGTACGCCCGAGCCTGCTGATGGATACCAAACGAAACTCCGAGGAGGAGAAGTGCGACTACTCCGCATTTTTTCGAGAAAGCAGAGAAAGGAACAAACCGCTCCAGGAGAACGAGGGCAAAAAGCACACAGAAGAGCTGTGCCACAGGCCCCGTGAAGTACCAATGGTAATGGTGGTTCATGATAAAGATACCCGTCAGAACGTGCTCATTGAGTGCAATGACTCCGCCCACGGAGAGCGCGATGACGAAGGGGAATGCCTCAGGCAGAACTCTTTTGGTAAAGAAGGAGACGATCACAAATAAAGTAAGCCATGCACTCCACATCGGCGCCCGACGTGGGATGAACCCGAGTCGATGGAGCGTATCGAGGTATCCAGGATGGTGCACCGTCTCCCAATAATTGAAGACGTACGGGAGCGACAGGAGAAGAAACACACCGAGAAATATCATCATGTCTGCAATACGCACCTTCTCCCCTTTCCACAGGTACCATAGGAAAAGCACGCCCATGGTTGCCCCGACGTATGTCCACGCAAAGACAGATGAGTAGAGGAGAATGCTCGTAAGGAGGCTCGCGAGAACCATGGTCATACGGCGGCGATCCGATACCCATGAGGAGAGAAGAGAAAGCACTCCAAAGAAAATCGTGCTGTGCCAGAGGGGACTCGTGGGCCTTGTAAAACGCAGCGGAGGAAAACCGGGGAATTCCAGAAACAGCCATTTTTTCACATCCCACGGTGAGCCAAGCAGCGCCCCAACAAATAGGAGCGCCGTTACGGCAAGGAGTGATTCCCAGGGTCGCCTCGTGAGGAGGACGAGGAATCCAGTCATGGCAAGAACAAGCGCAAACGCCAGATAGAACTTGGAAAAGAGGAGAGCCCTCGGTGCATCGAGAAAAAAGAGCTTCCCAATCCCCGCAATCACAAGTTCCGGAAGTGGGGGGAGGAGGAACGCCTGATCTTTGGGAGATGCAGCAGCAACATTCGACGTGAGGAAATTTCCATCATAGATTTCCCGCACGCGTGCGGAGTAATGATCCTCTGCGTCGTGCACCGTGATCTCCACTCCCTGAAAAGGGTATTCGCGATCAAACCTCTGCAGAATATGGGGGAGAACGGAAGCGAATGAAAAGAGGAGCGCAATGGCAAAGGCTGCACACACAAAAGATGTGGAGAGTGATGGCAACATTCGATTCATACGGCAAAAAGGGTACATCAGAGCTTCTGTGAGGAGCAATGCAGGGTACAAACATGAGAAATCACTCTTTGTACGGATCACGGTCGATCCCTGCATGGGGTTGAGTTCTGGAAAGCTCATCCTCGTAACATGTTTCTCGTTATTCTTCAGAGACAGCCTCCCCGGATGGAGGCGGGGTTTCCGCCACAAAAATCCATGTGTATCCGGCAACAGACATCGGAAATACCGAAAGTGACTTCTCATACCTCTCCGAGAGGAGCCCGAGAACATCTACCCCTCTCTGATAATGCTGGATCAAAAACTGGAGAGTCTCCGCAGGCATAGAAACATCCTGATAATTCCTTGCAAGGAATTCACTCAATTCCTCGGGCGGCCATCCAAAATGGGACATGGTCACCATATCGATCGGAAACAAAAATGCAGAGGGGCGAATGCCCTTCGTTTCTCCCCAGACAATCTCTCTCCCTTGTACTACCGGGTTATTCCCCGCGTACCCTCGAGCTGTGCCGTAATCGAAGTAGGTTTCGTTGGGGAAGGATGCGAGGAGTTTTTTCGTAAATTTTTCATCTCCATATTTTCGATTGCCCCAAAAATGAAACACCGCACTTGGCTTCACCACCCCGGCATCACTTCCGCCGCGAAATTCGAGTGCCACTCTTTCGTTATCCGTCTCATCTGTATCGTACCGTCCAAGAATCGTATCGAGGGAAGAAGCAACCGCCATTTTTTCTCCCATGACCTCTGTGCGCACTGCAACATACCCCCCCACTGCCAAGAGAAAAATGAGGAAGGAGTACATGATTAAACCACTATGAATAAAGCGCGCCCTGTACTGTCGTTCCTGAGAAATGTAGTGCACACAAAATGGAATGAGGAGGTAGCTCGGCAATATGTAGCGCATCTCCAGTGCAGTTTCAGTCATATCGGATCCCGCATGAACCTTGCTAACAAAATAAAAGAAGGAGAGGAGGAGAAAAAACAGAAAAATGACACGAGGAGAAAAGGGGCGACTTTGTATGGCAAGAATTGCTGCAATGACGATGGACATTAATCCAATAATAGAAAAAATGGGAAACATAAACCCAATGAACAACAGATCCTCTGTAATAGTGGGAGAAAAAAATGGTGTTGCGCTTGCCTGAGAAAAAACATAGCGAATGAATTCCGGATAGAAATAAAAAATGGGCAAGGTGAAGAACACAAACGAGAGAAAAGCAGTAGCAGGAAAAACGAGAACTACCCCCCATGAACAATGTTTGCTACGGATGGAGGGATAGAGAATAATGCTGATAGCTAAAAACATGCTGACTGCGACAGGCATAGCGGTGAGCTTCACTGCGGACGCAAGTCCAAACAAAAAACCGGAGAGTACCAGTATTTCCTCCCGCGGAGTCTTCTGCTCACTAATCTCCTTCCAGAGAAGAGTAAGGGCAATGAGTGTTGGAGCTATGAGAAATGGATCAACACCAAAGTAATCAAGTTGACTAATGAGCGGAGGCGCAATGATGATGATCGTACCCATGAACAGAGTAACCGATGCTGGAGTTCCCTTCGGAAGAAGAAAAACAAAGAGAGTAAATGACAGGGCAATCACTATTCCCATGAATATTCTTCCTGCATTGAGAATGGTTTGCGTGTGTTCCGGCCCGTCTCCAATTACTCGTATCAGAAACGCTGTAAGGATCTGAATGGGGGTTCCCGGATGATGAAAATGATTCTCTCCATTCAGTGGATACCCATGAACAAGGAGCAACCCATTGTAGTAGTAATCAGTTTCAACATCCGTTACCTGAACGCCATACGGCCGAGGCGCAACATACGTAAATGCAATGGGAATGGAAAAAACTGCAATCGCAAGGATAAACGCCACTGTCATCCTCTTCCTTTCAGCCATGATAAGGGTAAGTACATGAGACATGTTATTGATATGTTCCTCCTGCGAGGAACCGTGCAAAATAGAATACACCACCCATTCCATGCAAAGCCAGAAAGAGCATCGTAATCCCTTCCTTCCACTTCAAGCGCCATGACTTTCCAGAAGATTCCCCCTTGGATATCCCCCCAAAAAAATCAGCAACGGTGTACAAAAAAAGCAGTTGTAACGCAATGCAGTACCCCCAGCCCCAGTTTGCTTGGCTCCATCGTTCTCCAACCTCTCTGAGGAGCCCAAATTGCATGATGCCGACTAAGACGCACATCCACGACAGAAACAGGGCATCTGACCGCAGAATATCCCGCCAATGAAACGCGGCGTAAGCAAGAGGAAATGCAAGAGCAAGCAACAGCGAGACAAAAACATTTGGCGTAAAGAGGCGCCATACGGTCAAAAAATCTATCGCAAAACCACCGGATGCAGTCAAGCGAATGCACTGAAATATCAGCAATACGACGGAAGGTATCGCAATGACGAATGCAGTGAACACATCATTCCATCGTCGGTGCCACAGAGATCTTGCGACACTGAATATCGCAAGAGAAGGAATAAACACGAGAACAAAATTTGGTTTAATGAATGTGCTTATGAGCAATGTGCATGCTGCGAGGGAGATAAGTGATGTTTTTCGTATCGTCCAACTCTGACTAAGAAGATACACCGTCAATGCGAAGCCAATCACTGCAAATGGCTCAACAACAATGGTGGTCGGGTTGTGCCAAATGGAAGGACTCCCCTGACCAAGGTAGAGATTCTTGTTAAAAAATGGAGCGTATATGGGTGTTACCGTCATCAGAAGACTTACCAAAATGCCAATAAACACCACTCCATACTGTCCCATCCACTCCCTATACAGTACATAAAATAGGACAGTAAACATGAGTGCCGCGGATGCCGTAAGGACAAGAGCCGCGGCGGCTTCCATGCTTACATGCCCCCATTGAGACGCAAAGAAAACTGCATAGTGAAAGCCGCGGTGGGGAAAATGGAATTGTTGATCAGGATTCCTCGCATATCGAATATGGGCAAGGAGATCGGACCCATACGTTGAGAATTGTTGTTCCGGTGTAGCAAACGCCTGATGAAAAAAGAGAAACGCAGCCAATGCAGTGAAAGATGCAAAAATGAATACAGCAACCAACCAATGCCACACATCCTGCCCAAACACACACCAGTCCAATGTAGGGAAACGATGCCTCCAAGAAGCATTCTTCATAGTGAAGCATATCTTTCCTGATGAGTCACTTTTAAACAAGGCACGCATTGCAAGAACATAGTGTGGAGAAGGCATTCATCGTCCTTGGCGAAACTTCCACAGCGCAACAATGGATCGCACACTGTCACGCACATCCTTAAATGTGGACACCTTCTTCCGGTCACGAACGAAGAGCACCGGTATGTGGCAAATCGCAAGTCCTGCATCGTATGCGCGTACACAAATTTCCGTATCCCAGAACCATCGCGGATCTTTCACGCGCATGAGGATTGGCAGAATTGTCTCCCGCCGGAAAAATTTATATCCGGCTTCGGTATCCATCGGGGGCGTATGGAGGAGAAAGCGCACAAGCCATCGGTACCCAAGGCTCATGAAGTGGCGCTTGAGTGCAAAGAAGTAGAGTTTGTAATTCCGATGCGCGATGACCACATCCGCCTCTCCCTGTTGTAAGGGGAGGAGGAGAGCAGAGATGTAGCGAGCATGCACCTCAAGATCAATGTCGATGAATCCCACATATCTTCCCCAGGCAATGCGTATCCCTTCGGTAATGGTAGCCCCCCTTCCCTGATTTTTCTCATGGAACTCCATGCGGAAAGCGTGGTGCGGATACCGTGTTGCAATTTCACGCATGCATTCCGGCGTACGATCCTTGCTCCCATCATCAATGAGAATGATTTCGTAGCGGAGTGCACTGTGATCGAGGACCGAGAGAATCTCCGAAACTCCTTTCTGGATGATGCCTTCCTCGTTGTAGCAGGAAAGAATCAAACTAAGATCCGGTGCATCTCCTTTCTTTTCTTTTACCAACTCCGTACGTTCGTGCGCGCGCTTCGAGTGGGTGCTCTTCGGATGGAAGAACCGGAGGACTTGCTCTATCACGTAATCACGTTCCTCTGCATCAAGGTGTGGGAAGAGCGGCAAGCGGACCATGCTCTCAGCAATGCGTTCTGTCACAGGGAACTGCCCCTGCTTTGTGCCAAAATGCTCTCGTGCATAGGGGGAGAGGTGAAGCGGAATGTAATGGGAAACAGCACTGATCCCTTTCCCCTTTAAAAAGGAAAGGAGTGGATCGCGGTGGGAAGAATCTCGGAGGAGGAAAAAGGCAATGTGGTGGCTTGAGGTGGAGAAAGTGGGGATCAATGGAAGACGGATGATCCCCTCCTCTTTGAGTGAGGCGAGCCCCTCCCTGTAGCTCCGACAATGCTCCTCCCTCGCGCGTTGCATTTCCCCGTAGCGCTTCAGTTGAATCTCGAGGAGAGCGGCGAGAACGCCAGAGAGAACGTAGCTGCTCCCGGCACTCACCCATGTGTACTTATCGATTTCCCCGAGGAGAAACTTCGAACGATCTGTTCCCTTCTCATAGTGGCAAAAAATCCGATCTCTGAGCATAGTATTGTTTATTACAATGGCACCACCTTCTCCGCAAACAGCATTTTTTGTATCGTGGAAACTGAAACAGCCAAAGTCTCCAAGCGTGCCAAGAAATTTTCCATTGTACTTGGCACCCAGTGCGTGTGCCGCATCCTCAACGACGAAGAGGTGGTGTTTCTCCGCAAGACCTAAGAGGAGACGCATATCGCACGAGATGCCTGCGTAGTGCACTGGCATGATCCCTCGCGTGTGACTTCCAATCATGGAAGTCACCTGATGAAGATCCATGTTGAGCGATTCCTCTTCGATATCCACAAATACAGGCGTTCCGCCGCATTGCACCACGGCGTTTGCTGTGGAGACAAAGGTGTAACTTGGAACGATGACTTCGTCTGCAGCGGTGAGATCAAATGCAGAGAGTGCAAGCTCCATTGCCGTTGTGCAGGAGGTGGTGAGGAGCACCTCATTCCCATGCGTGTAGCTCTTGAGCATTTCAATTGCTCCCCGTAAATTCTCCGGAATGCCGGCAAGGCGTCCCTCCCGGAGGCATCGAGTGAGTGCTTCCACCTCTCGATCAGTAATTGAAGGTGCGGAATTGGGGATGGGCAATCTCAACATGTGTACAAGAAATCAAGTGAGGCAGGAGGGGGTTAGTGGGAATCGCGTTCTCTGCGGACACTGCGAGCAGGTACTCCCGCAACAACATCCCCCGCAGGAACATCTTCGAGGACGAGGGAGCACGCCCCCACCATCACCCGTTCACCGAGAGTCACTCCTGGCAGGATCGTCGCATTCGTCCCAATGAAACACCCTGATCCAATGTGCACCGGTGCATGCATGGAGGGGAAATCCTTCTGTAGGGGATGGGAGTGAAATCCCACATTCGTATGAGTGAGTATGGTGACGCGCTCAGCAAGTGTCACATGATCGCCACAGTGAATTTCATCCGCACAATCAAACAAGCATTCCTCCGCAACGAAGCAGTGGTGACCAAGGGCAAACCCCTTCAAGCCGCGCCGATACAGATTAAAAAACGTGCAGGCGTGGATAATAGTCTCGCGACCAATTTTGGCTCCAAACACGCAGAGCAGTAATCGGCGGAGNGGAGGAGGGGTGAGTCCACACCGCAGGAGACTGTTTTGGAGTTGTCCCACGGCGAACTTGAACGCCTTCCTCATGCCAATTTCTCTCAGTGCATCAGACACAAGCCCTACGCTACCGCATCGCCTGCTCATCGTCTACGCATGGACGTACTGTAGACGCTCATTCTCCAGTGGAGACGGAGATTCCGAGGTATACCACCCTATGGTTCTCCGAATGCCATCCATAAACGGGACGGCTGGCTGCCAGCCAAGAGCACGCGTGGAGGAGGAATCAAGATCGTAGCGATGATCATTGCCAGGACGATCCTCAATGAACGTGAGGAAGCTCTCGGATTTTCCAAGTATTTTGAGTATTGTGCGTGCAACATCGATATTCCTCTTCTCATCATTGGAGGAAATATGGTAGATCGCCCCGTCCCTGCCATGCGCGAGAACGCACTCAAGAGCATCGGTGTGATCCGTCACGTAGATCCAATCCCGGGTATGAGTGCCATCACCATGAAGAGGAATAGGCTTATTCTTCAGTGCGTTCTGAATGACGATGGGGAAAAATTTTTCATCGGCCTGATGCGGTCCATAGTTATTGGTACAACGGGTAATCCGCACCCGCATGCCGTAGGTGTTCATTGCGGAGAGGAGCGCCAAATCTCCGGCAGCCTTGGTTGCCGCATAAGGATTGCCAGGATGGAGAGGACAATCCGGGGTGCACGGCGGTTCCGTGGGATGCCTCGTTCCGTACACTTCATCTGTGGATATATGGAGAAAGAGGAGATCGTGGATGCTTCGACACGCTTCGATGAGCGTATACACTCCACGAACATTCGTATGCACATGCGGCATGGCATCTTCGATGCTGCTCCCAACGTGCGACTCCGCCGCAAAATCAACAACAGTATCAATAACCTCCTCGGAGAGGATGCGACGTAGGAGCGGCAGATCTGTAATATCCCCATGGACGAACGTGAAATTATTCTTCACCGATGCAAGATACGCGAGATCTCCAGGATGAGTGAGAGCATCCAAAACGACCACATGATCCAAGGGGAATCGTTCCACATGACGCAGAACGAAATGCGATCCAATGAAGCCAGCGCCGCCTGTCACAAGTAAACGCATAGAGAGATCATACGAACTTCTGCTCTTCCCACATAGCGGAAAAAAGCCCTTTCCTCTCAAGAAGTTGATCGAGCGTCCCCTTCTCTGCGACCATTCCTCTGTCGAGCACCACGATTTGATCCGCATGCTTTATCGTCGAAAGCCGGTGTGCGATGACGATGCTGGTGCGACCGGTGATGGCAGCATCGATTGCCTCCTGAATGAGGCGCTCTGTGCGGCTGTCGAGTGCGCTTGTGGCTTCGTCGAGGAGGAGGATATCTGCATCTTTGAGGAGCGCGCGCGCGATTGCCATGCGCTGCTTCTCGCCGCCTGAAAGCTTCACTCCACGATCGCCGATCAGCGTCTCTGCACCCCCAGGGAGCGATTTCACATAGTCCGCAAGCCGTGCCCGTTCAATCACTTCCGCGAATTGCTTATCATTAATCGCTTCCATCCCGTACTCAATATTGGCACGTACCGTATCGTGCAGCAACAGAGTCTCCTGGCTGACGAGCGCCATATGATCCCTGAGTGATGCGATATCATAATCGCGAATGTCCGTAGAATCAAAAAAGAGCGAACCGGGGGGACAATCGTAGAATCGGAGCAGTAGATTGATCAGTGTTGTTTTTCCGGCGCCCGTGGGCCCCACGATCGCCGTCATCGAACCTCTTGGGATTTTGAATGAAAGATTCTGGAGTGCTGTCTTCCCTCCCGGGAACGTAAAGGTGAGATTGCGAAATTCAATCCCTTCTTTCAGTTCCACGAATTCCTTGGTACCGGACGGGACAAAGTATTTACCTTCATCTTCGAATACGCTCAATACTTCCTCAAGTGGCGCTTCTGAGGTCGCAAGCGAGCTCCTGAGCGTCGTGAGTGCGCCGAATTTCGTCGCGGCATTCACAATGAGGTAGAAGTACAGAATGAAGGAGGGGGCGGTACTCTGACCATCGCGCACCATCAGGTACAGCATTACTGAAAAGAGGAGGAGGATCGCGCAGAGCGTGAGAATTTCCTGAAGAGGCGCAATGAGGTGCTGGAGCGCGGTCCGCCGGTAATCAATCGCTACTTTGCGTTCACTGATCGCCTCATAGCGGCGGCGTTCCTCCTCCTGCATATTCGAGGATTGAACGAGCGGTATGGTAGAGAAAATTTCGATTGCTTTTTGATTGAGGGCACTCACGCTCTGCGCAATGGATCGTGAGAGATGTCGAATGCGCTCGATGATGTGTTGCACCACCACATGGAGTGCAATGAGGAGCGGCACGGCAAAAAGCGTTACCTTCCAGGAAATCGTCGTGAGGAGAACGAGGTAGGCTATGAGCGAAAAAAGCGCATTGATGTAACCGCCCATATTCAAGAGCGGCGTAAGCGACTGCTGCGCAAATTGCCAGATCACGACCGCATGGTGCCCCACGTGCGACTGATCGAAGTAGAGTTTCCCAAAGGAGAGATACCGGGCAAAAAGCAGGATGTGAAGGCGATGAGTGAGTTTGAGCCCGAAAGAGGAAACACTCAGGTACGAGACATACCTCAGTACCTGCTTCACAAACATCGCAACAATGAAGAACGAAATGAGCGCAACGAATAGCCATCGATCCGAAGAGAGAATGCTCTGCGGCAGGAATGCAACCACCGATCCAAGGACAGGCACTGCTTTGATGAAGCTGAAATCCATCGTAAAGAATCCCTGGAGAAGCGGGATCAGGAGCCCCATCCCCACGCCTTCGAATACGGCTGCAAGGAGCGAAAGGAAAATCGGAATCACGAAGATCGCCGGATGAGCGTTGATATGCCGAAAAAGTTTGAAAGTTTTGCGCAGTGTTCCAATACCTCCCGACCTCATAGGATTTCGCAAGAAAACGTAAACAAAGCTCTTCTATACTATACTATGTCCCCGTCTCAGAAACGTTTGTTCCTGGAGAAAATGACCTACCACCTCCCCCATACGACTCGGGAAGTACTGATCCTCGACACCCCCCACATGCGTGGGAGGGCGCTCGATCTTGGGGCGGGAACAGGGAAGTACAAAAAATACATCGTGCCGCATGTTCACAGTTACGTCGGATGCGACATGTTCCCGGGTGAGAATATTGACGTTGTGACCGATGTCCACGATCTCCCGTTCGAAGACGACTCCTTCGATACGGTCGTCTGCACGCAGGTACTGGAACATGTAGAACGCCCGTGGGAAGTCGTTGCGGAAATCGCACGCGTCCTTGCTCCCGGGGGGCGCTGTATCCTCACCACCCCATTCCTCGAGTCGTACCATGCCGTTCCCCACGATTACTTCCGCTACACAACTGAGGGCGGCGAGAGCCTTTTTAAGAATGTGGGAATGAACATCATAAAATTAGAAAAGTATGGAGGCGTCGGAGTCGTGCTCGCGGAGATGTGGAAATTTGCATTCTGCAGCCCGCACGACTACACGCATCCGGGATTCTTTCGCCGCAACATCTACCGGGTGGTACACAAACTTCTCTGCACAATCAGCAATCATCCAAATGAGAAATCCCTCATGTACGCGAACATCCATATCGTCGCGGAAAAGCCCGCGCTCGTATGAAAATCCTCCTCCTCAATGATGATTTCACAGGGCTGAAGGATACTGCGTTTGACGGTGAACCGCGCGGACGCGGTGGCGCAGCCATCGTCGTTGCTTCTCTCGCCGAAGAATACGCTCGCGCCGGGCACACCGTAGAAGTACTCACTACCCATCAGAGTGATCCGCAGAGCATCGTCGAAGAGAGAACATCTCACGTCTGTGTGACAAGTCTTCCGATCCGCTATCCAAAGCGCCTGCGCCATTACCTCACCCTCTGGAATCCCAAAGCTTCGCGATTGATCTCTGCATTCCTTAAAGCAAATGGACCATTCGATGCAGTCCATGTTCACAATGTTCATTCCTTCCTCACCTACAATGCGATTCCTCTCGTTCGACAGTACTCCCGGAATGTGATCATCACATTCCACGATGCGATGAGCGTTGCCTATGGAAGAATCGGTACTCCACAGTACCTTGAGAAAAATGATCCCCATCTCACTATCCTCGATCATGTGCGCCTCGCAGGGCGATCGTACAATCCGCTCCGTAATTCCATCATTCGCAGGATGCTCCGCTCTGCAACGACTAAAATCTCGGTAAGCAGAGCACTCAGAGAGGCACTCGAAAAGAACGGTGTTGTAGTGGATGCAGTGATTCATAATGGAATTACCGCTTTGGATGGGGATGCCCTGGAAAAACGTACGCAGGAGCTGAGGCGTATGTGGAATGTAGAAGGAAAATCTGTGCTCTTCCTTGGTGGGAGACTGAGGAAGGAGAAGGGAGTGCTCCATGCATTCGAGGCTCTGCGCATGGTGAGAGAAACACATCCCAATACCGTTCTCCTCCTCGTTGGTGCAAGAAGTGATGCAGAAGTGCTCCTTAGGAATTATCCTCACGCGGATGTCATCCAGAGTTACATCATCATTACCGATTGGATTCCTCAGTCCGATGTTCGTGCAGCGCTTTGGCTCTCCGATATTTGCCTCACACCGTCGGTGTACCTGGATCCCTTCGTCCTCGTGAATGTGGAGGCAATGTCCGCGGGGAAACCCGTCATCGGAACGCGCTTTGGAGGAACACACGAAATCGTGGAGAACGGCAAAACCGGCTTCATCATTGATCCGAGGAATGCCGGGGAGTTCGCCAAAGCCATTACAAAACTTCTGGATGATCCTGATCTCCGTCAGCGTATGGGAAATGCAGGAAGAGAGCGCGTACAAAAAAACTTCTCCCTCACAAAGCAGGTACAGCAATACCTGGATCTCCTCTCGAGGGAGTGATCATTGCTATACTCTGCTCTATGTCGAAGCTCTCCATTTTTTCCGATCTCATTGCTTTCCTCCGCATCCGAAAGAAGTGGTGGCTCCTCCCGCTCGCGTTCTTGATTGTGCTGCTTGGCATTATCCTCATCTTCGCACAGGGATCACCACTCGCACCATTCATCTATACTGTGTTTTGATGGAGGTTCCCCTACCACTGCGATTCCTGTGGAAAGGCTGGATGGGATTCAGCCATATTCTTGGCATGGTGATGAGTACGATCATCCTCACTGCTCTTTGGATCGTGGGGTTTGGGATCTATGCCATCATTCTTAAGATCATCTTGCTTCCATCCCGATTTTGGAAAGAGCCGGATTCCTTTTGGATTATGGTGAAGCAAGACCCAATCGAAAATATGCGATACCCATTTTAGAGCATGCCAAGCCCCAGCCCCAGCCCACACCCCGTCTATATCCTCGGCATTTCCTGCTTCTACCACGATAGCGCCGCCGTGCTCTTGAAGAATGGCGAGATCGTGTTCGCAGCGCAGGAAGAACGTTTCACGAGGAAGAAGCACGATGAATCGTTTCCACATAATGCAATTGAACACGCGCTGAAGAGAGAGAAAATTGCAATGGAGGATATCGCAGCTGTTGGTTTCTACGAGAAACCCTTCCTCAAATTCTTCGATCGCATACTCACAACGTTCTTTAAGACATGGCCCTTTGGGTACGTGCAGTACCTTAAGGCGATGCAGAGCTGGATGAAGGAGAAGCTCTGGATCCCGCATCTCCTCCGCAAAGAACTTCGCTACAAGGGTCCGCTCTTCTACGTACAGCATCATGAATCCCATGCGGCATCGAGCTACTTCTGCTCGGGATTTAAGGATGCCGCAATTGTTACCGTGGATGGTGTTGGCGAATGGGCAACAACCACGATTGGCAAGGGCAAAGGGAATGATTTTCAGTTACTCAAAGAAATCCACTACCCCCATTCGCTCGGTCTCCTCTACTCTGCAATCACCTACTACCTTGGCTTTAAGGTAAATAGTGCGGAGTACAAGGTGATGGGCCTTGCGCCATACGGGAAACCAAAATACCTCGAAGTGATGCGGAAACTGATCGATGTGAAGCAGGATGGAAGTTT
>C687J35174_10005078_pt1 | contig 17451 bp, 26 predicted proteins | sample RifCSPhighO2_01_FD_35174 | JGI IMG/M metagenome (IMG submission 35174) | reverse complement strand
TGACAATCTTGGCGATGAAGTCGCTCGTCGGCTGGCCGGGCCGCAATCCGGGAATAAACCCGCCGTTCTGTTGAAGATTTTTGGCGATTTCCTGGGGGTTGAAAGTGATGGCCGTGTAAAAATACGCGAAAATCACCACCAGAATAAAATAAACCGAACTGTAAATCCAGGCGTTATTGAGAAAAGCCGTCACCCAGGAATTTAACTTCAAAGAAAAATCAACGGAAAAAATGGAAACGGCCTGGGCGATAAACTGGGGAAAAAGCAAAACCGAAATGGCGAAAATAATGGGAATGACGCCGGCTTGATTGGCTTTCAATGGCAGATAGCTCGCCACGCCGCCGTACATTTTCATCCCCCGCACTCGTTTGGCATAGGAAACCGGAATTTTTCTCTCGCCTTCGTTGACGAAAGTAACGCCGGCGATGACCGCTATCGCCAAGATGGCAAAAATCACGTAAGAGGGCAAGGCCGCCGGATTATAACTAAAAATCAAAGAACGCAAGCCGGCCGGCAAACCGCTGACAATGCCGGCGAAAATAAGCAAAGAAACGCCGTTGCCGATTTTATATTCGCTGATCAATTCTCCAAGCCACATCAAAAGAACCGAACCGGCCGTTATTACCAAAACATTAATAAGCAAGTTAATCAGGGTTAATTGGCCGATTGCTTGTTGGGATATTAATAAATTCAAAAAACCATAAGCCTGGAGAATGGCCAAGGGCACCGTCAGGTAACGGGAAAGACGATTGAATTTAGCCCGGCCGGCGGCTCCTTCTTCGTAATAAATCTCCTTCAGTTTGGGGAAAATAATCATCAATAATTGCAAAATAATAGTCGCGGTGATATACGGGCTAACCCCGAGCATCATGATGGACAGATTGGACAGGGCGCCGCCGGAAAAAATATTCAAAAAACCAAAAAGCTGGTTGGAAGCAAAAAATTCCCGCAATTTTTCGGGGTCAACGCCGGGAATGGGAATAGCCGCCATTAATCTAAAAACGGCCAGCAAAAAAGCCACTATTAAAATTTTGCGACGGAGGTCTTTAACTTTGAAAATCTGAATAATTTTATTCATAAATAGAATTTCATTCTATTTTCTATTTTCCCTCCCTTCGGGAGGTCTCCCGTAGGGAGATATTTTTTCAACACTGCCGCCGGCGGCCTTAATTTTTTCCTCGGCTTTTCTTGACACTTCCAACCCTTTGATTTTCAAAGTCTTTTTTAATTCTCCTCCGGATAAAATTTTAACTCGCTGGCCCAGTGTCTTGATAAAACCTTTTTCCCGCAGATTTTTTTTATCTATCACCTGCTTATTTTCAAATTGTTTCTCTAATTCTCCCATGTTGATAATCAACGGTTTTGGCCCCAATGGTTTGTTCTTAAATCCCCGCCGTTTGGGAATTCTGATAATCAAATCCCGTTCGGCCGGCCGAATTTTAGCGCCAGCCCGCGATTTCTGTCCTTTTTGACCCCGGCCGGAATAAGTGCCTCGCTTCCCGCCACGGGCAATGCGTTTTTTATTTTTAAAACCGTGAATTGGTTGTAATTGATGAAGTTGCATATATTTAGCGATTGGTCGCTGGTAAATTATTATTGGGTGGCTTTAAATTCCTTTAGGGCTTCTATGGTCGTCAAAGCATTGGTTAATTTATTGGAAGTCCGGCCCAAAATTTTAGCGGAAATATCTTTAATGCCGGCTAATTCAAGAACGAACCGACAAGCGCCGCCGGCAATCAAACCGTGGCCGGCTTTGGCCGGTTTCAAACGAACCCGAGCCGCGCTGTATTTCGCGTCAATTTCGTAAGGAATGGTTCGGTTGTCCTTTAATTTTATGGTAATCAAATTCTTCAGGGCGTCGCGTTTCGCTTTTTCAACGGATTGAGCAACATCGGCTCCTTTAGCCAAACCGACGCCGATTCTGCCGTTTTTGTCGCCGATAACCACCGTGGCCCGGAAACGAAATCTTTTGCCGCCGGCGACTACCCGCGTTACCCGTCTAATGTCCAAAACCTTTTCGTTAAATTCTGATTTTTTTTGTTGAGTGATATTTCTCATAAAGGGCTAAAATAATTACAATTGCAATCCGTGTTCTTTAAAAGCTTCGGCCAACGCCTTTACCCGACCGTGGTATTGATAAGCGCCTCTATCAAAAATCGCCGCTTTGATTCCTTTCTCTTTGGCTTTTTTGGCGATCAATAATCCCACGACCTTGGCTTGGGCTTTTTTATCGCCGGCCGCTCCGGCTTCTTTGGTTGAAGCCGCTGCCAAAGTCCGACCACTTGCGTCATCAATTAATTGAGCGTAAATAAAACGATTGCTTCGAAAAACGTTAAGTCGCGGCCGTTCCGCCGTGCCGCTGATTTTGGCCCTCACCCGTTTTTTTCTCATTTCGCGAATTTTATTTATTGGTTTTTTCATATTATTTATTTAGCGACGGCGGTTTCCACTTTTTTACCGGTCTTTTTCTTAATAACTTCGCCCTGGTATCTGATGCCTTTTCCTTTATAGGGTTCCGGTTTTTTCAGGTCCCTGATTTCGGCCGCGATTTTGCCTACCAAAGCTTTGTCAAATCCAAAAATTTTAAGAATGTTTTTTGAAATTTCGGTTTTAATTCCGGCCGGTATGGGAAACCGGATAAGATGGGAGAATCCCAATTTAAATACCAGTTCTTCGCCGGCTTTTTCAACCCGAAAACCAATGCCTTCAATTTCCAAAATTTTGCTGAATCCTTGCGAAAGACCAATGACGGCGTTGTTCGCCAACGACCTCGTTGTTCCCCAATTAGTCCGGCTTTGCCGATTTTTTTTCTCAATCGTAAAAGACAAAATTTTATCGGAAACGGAAGCCAAAACTCCGGCCAAAATTTTTAAATTAAGCATTTCGCCTTTGGTATTTTGGAAATCAATCTCCCGGTCTTTGATTTCAACGCTGATTCCTTCGGGAATAACAATTATTTTTTTACCGATTTTAGACATATGCCAATGTTGTTTAAATTTTCGAGCGAAGTTCAATGCGTAGCGATGAAAATTTATCTACAACATTGAGCACCCCTCTCCAGTTTTGCTAATGATATTATTATTGAAATAAGAAAAATTGTCCAGAATAAACTTATTAATTTTCTAAACAATATCCCAAGCAAAACTGGGGAGGGGTAAGATTTTGTTACCAAAATTACCGCGACTTCGTCTTGTAATTTTGGACAAAATTCTTACCATATTTCAAAAAGCACCTGACCGCCCAATTTTTGTTTTCGGGCTTCTTTATCGCCCATAATTCCCTTAGAAGTGGAAATCACTCCCGTGCCATAACCGCTTTTCACTCGCTTGATATCTTTGCATCCGGAATAAAGCCTTCTTGACGGCCGACTGATAATTTTTAACCCCTTAATGGCTTTTTCGTCTTTAAGGTCTATTTCAATCATTTGCTTGGCCAATTTCCCTTTAGCTTCAACGTTTTTCAAAAAACCGTGCTTCAAAAGAAGCTCCGCGATTGTCAAATCCATTTTGGCGAAAGGAGTTTTCAGGGATTTTTTTCCGGCTTCCTGCGCGTTTTTTATTTTTATTAATAAATCTATATACATACCCAGTTAACTCAACTCCGAAAGACAAAAATCTCTTATCTCGGAGTTAATTAGGATTAAAACGACTAGTTTGTTTTTGTTTTGATTGTTCATGATAACTTGTTTAATGATTTTTGTCACGCTGTATTCTTTTATTTACTTTGATAGGTTCTTTAGACATAACCGATGGAGCAACATTCGTCTTTTTGTCCAATAACAGATTACCACAGAAGAATACCATCGGAGTTGAGTTACTGGGCATATTACCAAGATGCTTTTTTAACTCCGGGAATTTGGCCCTTGCTCACCAATTCTCTGAAACATATCCGGCAAAGACAAAAATCCCTGATATAGCCTCTTTTCCGACCGCAACGAAAACAACGCCGAACAATACGGGTGCTGTATTTGGGAGTTTTTTGAGATCTGGCTATAACCGATTTTTTGGCCATATTTTTGTTTTAAGCTTTTAGTTTTAACGGAACGCCCAATTTCCTATATAACTCAATCGCCTTTTCTCGATTCTTGGTCTTGGTAACAATGGTTACTTCTAAACCGAAATCCACCTTGGTTGTGTCGGCGTCAATTTCCGGAAAAATCAGCTGGTCCGCGAGACCCACCGAAAGATTGCCGGAAGCGTCAACATTCTTTAAATCCAAACCGCGAAAATCTTTGATTCGGGGCAACACCGCATTAACAAAACGACTGAAAAAATCAAACATTCTTTTGCCCCGGAGAGTGACCTTCAAACCGACAATGTCTCCCAATCTTGTTTTAAAACCGGCAATGGCTTTTTTGGCCGGCCGGCTGATCGGTTTCTGACCGGTAATCAAAGACACCTCCTGGACAATTTCCGGAAATATCTTTTCTTCAAACTGCCCGAGCTGCCTTAACCGGCCCACTCCGACATTAACCACTATTTTTTCTATATTTGACGTTACTAAATTCGGCTTTGACATTTTTTGCAATATCTAAATTTAATATCTTTTTCAAAGCGATATCCGACTCGGGCTGACTGTTTGCAATTTGGGCAAACAAGCATCAGGTTGGAAACGGTTATCGGCCGGCTGATTTTAACGACTTCGCCTTTTTCGCCCTGCTTTTTAGGCCGCATGTGTTTTTTGTAGAGATTCAATCCGTCAACGATTAATTTCCGCGATTTTAAATCCGCCTTAATCACCTTGCCGGTTTTGCCCCGGTCTTTGCCCTTCAATATTTTTACTATGTCGTTTTTATGTATTTTCATATTTACACGATTTCTTCGGCCATGGCCATAATTTTCTCAAAACCCTTTTCTTTCAATTCTTGGGGAATTGGACCGAAAATTCTGGTTCCCCGAGGTTCTTTTTTGTCGTCAATCAAAATAGCGGCATTTTCATCAAAACGAATATAGGTGCCATCGGGCCGCCGCAACAACTTACGCTGTCTGGCAATCACCGCTTTCACCACGTCCTTTTTTTTCACCCCTTTTCTCGGTTCCGCCACCCTAACCGAAGCGATAATAATATCCCCGATTCGGGCGTAACGTCGTCCGGTTCCGCCTAAAATCCTGAAACATCGGATGATTTTTGCTCCGGAATTATCAGCTACATTTAATATTGTTCGTTCTTGAATCATATTGATTGTTAATCGCTGGGGATAGTGGCTAATTTACTGATAATTCGCCATCGCTTCTCTTTTGACAATGGCCGGCATTCTTCAATCACGACATCTTCTCCCGTTTTGTATTCGTTTTTTTCGTCGTGGGCTTTGAATCTTTTGGTTATTTTATAATATTTCCGGTATTTTTGGTGCAATTTCAATCTCGTCACGGCCACCACCCGCGTTTTTGTCATTTTATCGGAAATTATTTTTCCTTTTAATTTTCTAGCCATAAGTTTTAGGATCTGGAAAATAGAATCCAGGATTTCATTTATCCTACTTTCTACTTTCTTTATTATTTATAATCGTTAAAATTTGGGCAATCGTNTTTTTAACTTCTTTGATTTCTCTTATATTCTTAACCTTGCCGGCGGCTAAGTCAAATTTCAAAACCCTAAAACGTTCCCGNTATCCAACCAATTCNTTTTGAAGCTCGGCGACGGGCTTGTTTTTAATTTCTTGAAAATTCTTTTTTTTCATAATAATATTCGCTGATTTATACAGGTCTATNCGGGACTATTCCTTACTGATAATTCTTGACCTTAACGGCAGTTTTCGACTCCCCATCTTTAAAGCGTGCTGGGCAACGGCCGCTTCCACGCCATCCACCTCAAACATAATCCGGCCGGGCTTGACGGGAAAAACGTAATGGTCAACTTCGCCTTTTCCGCCGCCAAGGGTAACTTCCGGCGGCATTTTCGTAATCGGCTTGTCGGGAAAAACCCTGATCCAAATCCGGCCGCGATTTTTCAGGGAATGGCTGATAGTTTTGCGGATCGCTTCCAGCTGGCGGCTGGTTATCCAATATGGCGTTAAGGCCTGTATCCCAAAACTGCCAAAAGCCAATTTGGTGCCTCTGGTCTCCGTCAATCTCTTCCGCGAACGGCCTTTGTGCCATTTTCGATGTTTTACTTTTTTTGGTTCAAACATAGTTTTAAAATTTAGAATTTGGAAAATAGAATTTGGAATTTCATATTCTACTTTTTATTTTCTCGTCAAATATTTCTCCTTTATAAATCCAGGTTTTGACGCCAATAGTTCCGTAAGTCGTGAAAGCCGTGGCTTCGCCGTAATCAATATCAGCCCTAAGACTGGTCAAGGGCATGCGGCCTTTGGCTAACCATTCNTTCCGGGCGATTTCCGCTCCATCCAGCCGACCAGTCAAGCGTATTTTGGCTCCTCTGGCTATTTTGTTCTGCATAATAGCATCCAAATGCATTTTTAAAACTCTCCGGAAACGCAACCTTCTTTCCAAATCAAAAGCGACGTTTTGGGCTTCCACTTGGGCCGAAATTTCCGTTCGCTTTAATTCTTCAATATCAAGATTCAATTCCGGAATTTCCTTAATTTTTTTCCGGCGCCGAAAAACCGTTATGACAGCTTCAATCGCTTTCTTCAGTTCTTCAATGCCTTTGCCTCCCCGACCGATAATTAATCCCGGCCGAGCGGCTTTGATGAAAATTTTACAAAGATTTCCCGTCCGTTCAATTTCAATGCCGGCTATTCCGGCCTTGATAATTTTTTTTAAAATTTCTTGCCTCACCAAATAATCCTCTTCTAAAAGGTAATTTAAATTTCTCTTCAGAAACCAACGGTTTTGCCAATTCCTGATTAGACCCAGCCTGAAAGAATTTGGATTGATTTTTCGAGCCATAATTTTTTATATTGCTTTTCTTCTAAAAATCCGTCTAAAAGCGCTCAATTTCTTGGGCTTTGTTTCCTGGTTTTTTTCTTCTTTCGCCGGTTTCAAGCCCTCCGGTTTTTCTTTTCCAGCCTTTCCTTTTGTCAATTTTTCTTTTTTGATTTTTTTCGGCTTGGCAATAAATTTGAATTTTAACGGAATTTCTTTTTCTAATTCCGCTAAAACTAGAATAATATGGCAACTTTTCTTTTCAATCAAGCTGGACGAGCCCCTGGCCCTGGTTCGCGAGCGTTTCTGCCGCGGTCCTATGTCTACCCGGATTTCTTTTATGAAAAGATGTTCGGTGTTTATTTTTTGATTATTTTTAGCGTTAGCCACGGCCGACCGCAATAATTTCAAAATCGGTTTACTGGCTCGATTGGGTAAAATCAAAAGGTGAGCCTCCGCTTCATTGACCGGCAAACCCTTAATCAAATCAGCCACCAATCGGGTTTTCCGCGGGCTGATTTTCAAATATCTTAATTTTGCTGTTTGGGTTTTCATGTTTTGGCTATTTTGCATTTACTGCTTGGCCGCCGGTTTTGGTTGTTCTTGCTGGGCCATTTCTTTTTTCTGCTCCAATTCTTTTTGGATTTTACCGCCATGTTTAACGAATTTCCGGGTCAGCGAAAATTCGCCCAACCGATGACCCACCATTTCTTCCGATACCCTGACCGTTATAAAATTTTTGCCGTTGTGAACGCCAAAAGTATAACCAACCATTTCCGGCGAAATTTCGGAATCCCTGGCCCATGTTTTAATTGCCGTCGGATCGCCCGGCTTTAACTTGGCTATTTTTTCCAAAAGCTTTTGATAAACGTATGGGCCTTTTTTACTGCTTCTTGACATATTATATTAATAATTATTCTCTTCTTTCAAGAATTAATTTGCTTGACCATTTTTTTTTGTTTCTGGTTCTGCGGCCACCGGTAATCTTGCCCCATTTGGTCTTGGGTCGGCGAGTGCCTCGGGGCTGACGACCTTCACCGCCGCCGTAGGGATGGTCGCGGGGATTCATAGCCGTACCGCGAACAGTCGGCCTGATTCCCAGCCAGCGCGAACGGCCGGCTTTTCCGATTACTTCCAAATTGTGTTCCGGATAGGAAACCTGGCCAAGAGTGGCGTAACCGCTCCCTAAAACTTTTCTAACTTCTCCGGAAGCTAATTTCAGATGAGTATAGCCCTCCTCATTGGCCAGAACCTGAACGGCTAAGCCCGCGGAACGAACCAATTGGCCGCCTTTGCCCGGCGACAATTCAATATTATAAACGAAGCTGCCTACCGCAATACGTTTCAGCAAAGTGCGATTTCCTGGTTTTAATGGAGCATCGGCCGAAGTGATAATTTCGTCGCCCACCTTCATTTCGTGGGAAGCTAAAATATAACGCCGCTCGCCGTCAGCGTAAACCACCTTAGCGATTAAGCCGCTACGGTAAGGATCGTATTCCAGCGATTCAATTCGGCCGAGAATATCAAATTTATTTTGCTTAAAATCAACCAAGCGGTAAAGCTTCTTATGCCCGCCGCCTTGATGACGAACCGTTATTCTCCCCTGGGAATTTCTGCCGGCCGCCTTTTTTAATCTTTTAATTAAAACCGTAGTCATACCCAGTTAACTCAACTCCGAAAGACAAAAATCTCTCGTCTTGGAGTTGGTTGATATTGATTCGACTGATTTGTTTTGTTTTTTATTTTTCATATATCTTAGTTTAATGATTTTTGTTTCGAAGTATTCTTCTATTTGTTTTGTTGGGTTCTTTGAATATATTCGATAAAATAAGCTTTATCTTTTTATCTTACAACGCATTATCACAGAAGAATACCATCGGAGTTGAGTTACTGGGCATATTTTATTTTGGCAAAACATCAATCGTCTGTCCTTTTTTGATAGTCACAATGGCTTTCTTGGAAGATGGCCGGCGACTAACGCCGCGACCCGACCTCTTGATTTTTCCTTTTTGATTTATAACATTGACCGATTCCACGTTAACTTTGTAGATGGATTCTATTCCTTTCTTAACCTCATAAGCGTTTGCCTGACGGTCAACCAAAAAAACATATTTGCGGATTTTCCCCATTTCCATCGTCTTCTCGCTGATCATCGGTTTTTTAATCGTCATTTTCATACCCAGCACTACAACTCCGAAAGACAAAAATTCCTCATTTTGGAGTTGATTAGATTTAATGCGACTTGATTATTTTTGTTCTGATTATTCATAATATCTTGTTTAATAATTTTTGTCTCAATGTATTCTTCTGTCGTTTTATTAAAACTCCCAGACCTTACCAATAAAACAAACTTCATCTTTCTATCTGATAACGTATTGTCTTAGAAGAATACCATCGGAGTTGTAGTACTGGGTCATATTTTGTAATGTTTGACTATTGATTCAACGGCTCCTTGATCCAAAAGAACTTTTTGATATTTCAATAAATCGTAAACGTTAAGCGACTCCGGGCTTAACGCGCCGACTTTCGCCAGATTGCGGGCCGCCGAATAAATATTTTTATTTTCTTTAGCCGGAATTAATAAAAGACTTTCTTTTGACGAAATAAAATTTTTCGCCAAGTTGGCTAAATTTTTGGTTTTGCGGTCTTTCAATTCAAGAGTGTCAATGATTTTTATTTCCTGCTCGCCGAGTTTTTTTGAAATAATTCCCAAAATCGCTAATTGTTTCATTTTTTTATTAATCTTTCTGGAAAAATTTCTTTCTTTAATCGGACCGAAAGTAATGCCGCCGCCTCTCCATAAAGGCGAACGGGTGGAGCCGTGTCTTGCCCGGCCGGTGCCTTTTTGCCGCCACGGTTTCCGACCGCCGCCGCTGACTTCGCTCCGGTCTTTGGTGTTGGCCAAAACCTTCCTTCGATTGGCTACTTGAACCGTCAACGCCTGATGAACCAAATCCGGATTCCATTCAACGCCAAAAACGGCGTCTGGCAAGTCCAGCGTTCCGGTTTTTTCGTTTTTTTGATTGAATAAATCTACCTTCATAAATTATGATTTAATTCCTTCCGGGGCCTTTTTCAAAGGAAGGGAAATTAAAATTTTAGTGTTTTTATAGCCCGGGACGGCTCCTTTCAGCATTAAAATAGCGTTTTCTTTATCCAAGGCAACCACTTTAAGATTTCTGACGGTTTTTTGGCGAGCGCCGGTATGGCCAGCCATTTTTCTTCCTTTCAATACTCGTTGAGGCGCGGTTGACCCGATTGAACCAGGTGCCCGCAAACGATGTTTCTGGCCGTGGCTTTTCGGACCGCCGTGAAAACCCCAACGTTTGACCCCGCCCTGAAATCCTATGCCTCTTGTCACTCCGGTTATTTTCACCAGCTCGCCTTCGTTAAAAACAGAAATATCGGCAACCTTGACCGGGGTAACCGCGATAACTTTCCCATCTTTAAAAATCTGGCTCATTTTCAATTTTTGACCGGAAATTAATTCCATAAAATTATTTTATTATTTGTCGCAAATCAAAACTGCCCAGGTTTAGCCTTGGCAGTTTAAATTATTCTTTGGCTAAATCCTTTATTTCTTTGCCGCATTTTACATCATTTTTATTTCAACATCAACCCCCGCCGGCAAATTGAGATTAGTCAAGGAATCAATGATTTTCTGATTGGGGTTAACGATGTCAATCAGGCGTTTATGAACGCGCATTTCAAATTGTTCCCGCGCGTTCTTATGGACAAAAGTTGAACGATTAACGGTATAACGGCGGAATTCGGTAGGTAAAGGAACCGGACCGACCAATTCTCCTCCCTGACGCTCAACCACTTCAATAATCTGCCGACAAGAATTGTCAATCAGCTTGTGATCGTAAGACTTAATTTTCAACCTCAATTTTTCCTTGTCTTCTTTTTTGTCGGAAACTTTTTTTGCCATGTGTCTTAATTTTCAACTTGCCTGCCGGCAGGCAGGCAAGGCTTATTCTACTTAGAAAAAATTCTTACTTTGTTATTTTGGTTATAGCGCCGGCGCCCACCGTCTTGCCTCCTTCGCGGATAGCGAAACGCTGTTTCTCTTCCAAGGCTACCGGAGCGATAAGTTTAATGATCGGGCTAACGGTATCGCCGGGCATGACCATCTCAATTCCCGCCGGCAAGGTCGCTTCGCCGGTAATATCGCAAGTCCGGATATAAAATTGGGGCTTGTAACCGGTGAAAAACGGCGTATGCCGCCCGCCCTCCTCTTTGCTTAAAATATAAACACTGGCTTCAAATTCAGTATGCGGCGTTACGCTGCCAATTTTAGCGATGACCTGACCGCGCTCCACGTCTTCTTTTTTCAAACCGCGGAGCAAAACACCGACATTTTCACCGGCCTGTCCTTCGTCCAAAATTTTATTGAACATTTCAATGCCGGTTACCGTCACCTTGCTGGTCGGCTTCAAGCCAACTAATTCAACCTCTTCGTTCACCTTAACCACTCCCCGTTCAATTCTGCCGGTCACAACCGTCCCCCGTCCTTCAATGCTGAAAATATCTTCAATCGGCATAAGGAAAGGCTTATCTGTTTCTCTGACCGGGTCGGGAATATATTCGTCAAGCGCCTTGGCTAATTCCAAAATCGGCTTGCACCATTCATCGTCAATGGATTTGGCCTCCAAGGCCTTAAGAGCCGAACCGCGAATAATCGGAATTTCATCACCCGGAAATTCATATTTCTTCAAAAGTTCCCGAACCTCCGATTCCACCAAATCAATCAATTCTTTGTCGTCTACTTGGTCAACTTTGTTCAAAAAAACCACCATCGTCGGAACGCCGACCTGACGGGCCAAAAGAATATGTTCTCGGGTTTGAGGCATCGGGCCGTCAGCCGCTGAAACCGCTAAAATCGCTCCGTCCATCTGGGCGGAACCGGTAATCATGTTTTTAATATAGTCAGCGTGTCCCGGACAATCAATGTGAGCGTAATGTCTTTTTTCGGTTTCGTATTCCGAATGGTGAATGGCAATGGTAATGCCCCGGGCTTTTTCTTCGGGCGCGTTGTCAATCTGGTCAATTGTTTCCGCTTTTTGAATAAGACCTTTTAATTGCAAAACGTGCATGATAGCCGCCGTTAAAGTCGTTTTGCCGTGGTCAATGTGGCCAATGGTTCCGACATTAACGTGGGGTTTCGTTCTAATAAATTTTGTTTTTTCCGCCATATTATTTTTTTAGTTTCTGTTTTTAATTTTCTGTTTTTAATAATAACCGACCAGGTTAGTTTATAGTGAAATTTTTTTTATGTCAACCCTTCTACTTCTTCCCCTCGGCAATCTGCTGGGTAATATTATTGGGCACTTCTTCGTAACTATTGAATTCCATCGTGAAACTGCCGCGGCCCTGGGTCATTGACCTTATATTAGTGGCGTAGCCAAACATTTCCGCCAAGGGAACTTTGACATCAATGACATTAATCCCAATTCTTTCCGTCAAGGCCTCAATTTTGCCCCGGCGGGCGTTAAGGTCGCCGTTTACTTCACCCAAAAAATCCGGCGGGGTAATTACCTGAACTTTCATCATCGGCTCTAATAAAATTGTTTTGGCTCTTTTAGCGGCCTCCTGAAAAGCGATAGAACCGGCGATTTTAAAAGCCGCTTCCGAAGAATCAACCTCGTGAAAAGAGCCGTCATAAAGAGAAACCTGAGTGTCAACGAAAGGATAACCGGCCAAAACTCCTTTGTCCATCGCTTCCTTAACTCCTTTTTCCACGGCCGGAATAAATTCCGAAGGAATAGTGCCTCCTCTGATAGCGTTAACAAATTCAAAACCCTTGCCTCGCTCCAAAGGTTCTACTTTTAACCAAACATGACCGTACTGGCCCCGGCCGCCGGATTGGCGAATGTATCGGCCCTCGGCTTCAGCTGTTCCCACTACCGTTTCTTTGTAAGCCACCTGGGGCCGACCGACATTGCCTTCAACGCCGAATTCCCGTTTCATCCGGTCAACGATAATTTCCAAATGAAGCTCGCCCATTCCCCAGATAATGGTCTCGCCGGTATCAGGGTCGCCCACTACTTTGAAAGTCGGGTCTTCCTCCTGAAGCCGATGCAAAGCCAAAGACATTTTCTCCTGGTCCACTTTGGTTTTCGGCTCAATCCGGATAGAAATTACCGGCTCCGGGAAAACAATCTTTTCTAAAATAACCGGCTGGCTTGGATCGCAAAGCGTGTCTCCGGTAGTCGTATTTTTTAAACCCACGAAAGCGCCAAGATCGCCGGCGCAAATTTCCTCTAATTCTTCCCGATGATTGGCGTGCATCCTTAAAATCCGGCCGATTCTTTCCTGGGAATTTTTATTGGCGTTAAGGAGATAGCTCCCTTTTTTCAAAATTCCGGAATAAACCCGAAAATAAGTCAAAGAACCGACAAAAGGATCGGCCGCGATTTTAAAAGCCAGGGCCGCGAAAGGCTGATCGTCTTTTGGCGCTCTTATTTCTTCTTTCTGATTTTCCGGATTGAATCCTTTCACATCCGGCAAATCAAGCGGCGAAGGCAAATAATCAACAACCGCGTCCAAAAGAAGCTGAACGCCTTTATTTTTCAGGGCGCTTCCGCAAAGCACCGGAATCAATTCTCCTTTCAAGCAAGCTTGTCTTAAGGCCTTTTTTAAATCCTCAAAACCGATTTCTTGTCCTTCTAAATAACGATGTAATAAATTATCGTCGGTTTCGGCGATTAATTCCACCAGTTTTCTTCTTTTTTCCTCGGCTAATTTTTTAAAATCAGCCGGGATTTCTTTAGGAATTATTTGCTCGCCATGTTCGCCTTCAAAATAAAAAGCCTGCTGTTTCAATAAATCAATAATTCCTTCAAATTTTTCTTCCAAACCAATGGGCCACTGGAGCACTGCCGGTTTCGGATGCAAACGATCCCTGATAGATTGCAACACTTTTTCAAAATCCGCCCCCATTCGGTCAAGTTTATTGACAAAACAAATCCGCGGGACTTTGTATTTGTCCGCCTGACGCCAAACCGTTTCCGACTGCGGCTCCACGCCGGCCACTCCGTCAAAAACCACCACCCCGCCGTCAAGCACCCTAAGCGAGCGCTGAACTTCAACGGTAAAATCAATGTGGCCGGGAGTGTCAATAATGTTAACTCTGTATTCGTTTTCGCGTTTATTAGAGTTGTTGTTCGCGCTAACTTGCGCGCCCAAATAAGTTGGCGTCCAATAACAAGTGGTGGCCGCCGCCGTTATCGTAATTCCTCTTTCCCGTTCCTGCTCCATCCAGTCCATAACGGTATCGCCAGTGTGAACCTCGCCGATTTTGTGGGAAATTCCGGTGTAAAAAAGAATCCGTTCGGAAACGGTCGTCTTGCCGGCATCAATGTGAGCAATGATGCCGATATCGCGATATTTTTCTAAAGGGTATTGTCTTGGCATAGGATTTAGGGCATAGGGTTTAGTGTTTAGGGTACGACTTTTATGACCATACCCTATACGCTGTCCCCTATACCTTCATAACTATCTCGCAAAGTGCGCGAAAGCTCGGTTGGCTTCCGCTATTCGATGCATATCTTGTTTCTTTTTGATGGCCGCGCCTTCGTTTTTGGAAGCGGCGATAATTTCTTCCGCCAAATTTTCCGCCATGGTTTTTCCTTTCCGCGACCGGGCCGCTTTAATAAGCCAATGACCGGCCAGAAAAAATTTTCTTTCCGGCCTCACTTCCATTGGCACCTGGTAATTGGCCCCCCCGACCCTCCTTGAAACTACCGCTAAAAGCGGGCTGGCGTTTTCCAGGGCTTTTTCAAAAATTTTCATTGGCTCCTGCTGGGTTGTTTTTTGAACGCGTTCCAAGGCCTGATAAAATATTTTTTCAGCCAAAGCTTTCTTNCCTTCAATCATTAAATAATTGATAAACCGGCCGACGGTCAGNCTTTCGTATTTAATGTCGGGCTGGCGTAATTTTCTATTTTTATAAATTTGTTTTTTGCGCATAACTTAGAATTTAATTTATTCTATTTTCTTTATTGTTTGGGTTTTTTCGCCCCATATTTTGACCGTTGCTGTTTTCTGCCTTCCACGCCGGTAGTGTCCAAAATGCCTCGGACAATATGATATCTCACGCCCGGCAAATCCTTAACCCGTCCGCCGCGAACCAAAACCACCGAGTGTTCCTGAAGCTGGTGTCCTTCGCCGGGAATATAGGCCGTCACTTCCATGCCGTTGCTCAATCGCACCCGAGCCACTTTTCTTAAAGCGGAATTCGGTTTTTTGGGGGTGGTGGTGAAAACCTTCAGGCAAACTCCCCGCTTAAAAGGCGAGATTGATAAAGTCGGACGATTTTTCAGGTTATTAAAATAACGCCCCAGGGCCGGGGTTTTCTTTTTCCTGACAGATTTCGCTCTCCCTTTTTTGATTAATTGATTGACGGTGGGCATTGATCTTTGAAAACGATATTCAATAAAACTACCAAAAACATAGAGCCATTGTCAACCCCCGCGCCTTTAACGCTTGCCAAGCCAGAGCGATATTCTTTTAAACCAAAAGAAAGGGTTTCTGAAAATAATCAATATTATTCCCAACGGGTCATTCAATAAGATTTCCCAAACCATCTTGTATTTCTGAAATCTTAATAATTTTCTTGTTTCTAAAAATAATTCCGCGAATTTTTCTTTATCTATTCTTTCATCCAATAAGAGAGGGTTATGGCAAGAATAAAGAGATAGCTGGGCAAAATCCATTTCCTCGTTGACTTTTTTTCGGTCTTTGGCGGTCTCCCAAAATTCTCCTCCGGGATAAGGAGTGGCGACAAACAAGAAAAGATAAGCGCCTTTTTTGACCGCTTTTTTAATAAACTCGTAAGTTTCTTTCATATCCTCAAGGGTTTCTCCGGGCACCCCCATCATCAAACTGCCGAAAACCTTTATTTTATGGCGTGAAGAAATTTCAATGGCCCTCAAATTAATTTCCGGGCTAACCGTCGGCCCTTTTAGCCACTGGAGAACTTTTTTAGAACCGCTTTCAAAGCCAAATTGAAGAATCTTGATATTGAGCTTGCGGCAAATTTCGCCCATTTCATCGTCAACGGTGTTGGCCCTCGCCTGGGCCGTGGTGGTCAGGCCGTCCAATAAATTCTCTTTCTCGCAAAGCCTGGCGATTTCCTTNAGACGATTTCTATCCAGAGTAAAAAGGTCGTCGCAAAANAACAAATGCTGAATTTTAAAATTTTCCTTAAGATATTTAATATGCGACACGATGTATTGAGGCGAATGAAACCTGGTTAAACCGCTTCCCCAAAAATCGGAAGTGGCGCAAAAACGGCAACGAAAGGGACAGCCGCGAGAAGTTANNATCCAGCCCCGTCTGGCCAGTTTTCCGACTCCAATAATCGGTTTGGGCTCAAAGTATCTTTTGTCCGCGTATTTATAATCCAGCGGGGGGATTTCATCCAGGTTTTTTATAAATTCCCTTCTGGCGGTTATTTCTATTTTTCCATTTTCATCCCAAAAAGCGATTCCCTTGATTTTTCTTAAATCCGCCCGATTAAATTCCTTCTTTTCTTGATATAACGAAATGAGCTCCTTGAATGTTTCTTCGCCTTCTCCGATAACGCCAATATCAAAACAAGTTCTTAAAGAATTCGGCAACAAAGAAACATGGACCCCGCCTATGATNACGGGAATCTGAAAAATTTTCTTTATAGCCTTGGCGCGTTCGCTCGCTTCTTCNTAGTGAATAGTCATAGCGCTAATTCCCGCTAAATCCGGGTTATATTCCCTAACCCCGGCCATGACATCTTCAAAGTTTTTATCTATAATTTTGGTGTTTCGGAATCCAATTTTTTTCTCTAAATAAGTGGCCAGATAAAGAAGGCCAAAGGGCGGTTGGCGGTCGCCTTCATTCTGTAAGGTAATTAAAGCTAATTTAATCTCATTTTCTCCAGCCGTTTTCATTCTTCCAAAACCCGCCTAAAGCCCAATCGAGCCGCCTATAATAATCCTTGAAAACTGATAAACCAAGGGAACCAGTAAAGACGGAAAAATAATAAAAATCCAAACCAGCATCAAAATCCAGGAATTCTCGGACAAAAAAACTTTAAGCCCGCGCAATTCCCCCGGCAAAAGAGAAAAAACCAGATGATGACCGTCAAAAGGAGGAAAAGGAGCCAGGTTAAAAAGAGCCAGTAAAATGTTTAAAAAAACAATTACAGACAAAAGCGATAAAAGGTCAAAAGACAACAACCCGAAAAAACTCAATAATCTTATCAACAACCCGAAAATAATCGCCAAAACAATGTTTGACAATGGTCCGGCCAATCCCGTCAGGATCGTTCCTTTTTTAACATCCCGAAAATTATTGGGGTTGAAAGGAACCGGTTTGGCGTAGCAAATGATAAAAGGGCTTTGGGAAAAAACCAGAAGCAAAGGCAGAATAACCGTGCCAAACGGGTCAATGTGCTTTAAGGGATTAAAGCTTAACCGACCGGCCAATTTGGCCGTCGGGTCCCCTAACTTATAAGCGGCCATTCCATGCGAAACTTCATGGATCACGATTGACGAGTACAAGACAATCAGCTGAAAAATTTTGATGGAAATATCGGGCATTGATTTTATTATAACAACCTTTTAATATAAAGAGTATTATG
>C687J35174_10005071_pt1 | contig 17469 bp, 16 predicted proteins | sample RifCSPhighO2_01_FD_35174 | JGI IMG/M metagenome (IMG submission 35174) | reverse complement strand
AATCTTGGGCGGCTTGGAACAAAAAATATGCGAGGCGTAGCCGAAGCTACGGCGAACATATTTTTTGTGAAAACTGCCCAAGATTGGCAAATCCGGCAAGAGTTGGAGTGCGGTTTCTGGATGTGATGTCCATAACTGCTCACGCCTCTCGTTGTCATCCCGGGCTTTTGACCCGGGATCCAGAGGATTTTCAACCGTGAATTACGAAATGGTTTCTTTGGATTTTTTTCAATTTTTGAGATAGAAATTTGATAGAATTTTTATACTTAGCCACGCATAAGTATAAAAATTATAGCGAATTTATAGCCAAAAATTGGAGAAAAGACAAGAAAATTCTTTTAATTATCCATTTCGTAATTCACGGTCAAACAAGATGCCCTGGATTCCCGATCGTGCGCGTCGTAAATGACATCGGGGGCGTGAGGGGTTACGTCCATAGCTTCAAGTACCCTACCCACTACTTATAATAGGCCTTGTCCTTGTATTGCAAATATATATATTCCAAATTACGGAGATTGTTTTTGGTAATCTGATCATGTAAAATAGCGTTCATTTTCATAATTTGCAAATCAATGTCTTGCGTGGGGTCAAAATACACCTTCCAGCCCGCCGGCATGGTGCATATCAGCGTATCGGAAACCAGTACCTCGCTAACAGATACCTGAAAATTATCTTTTAAGTTCTTTTGAATTTTAGAAATGGCCGCCATTATGGTATCGGGGATTACCTGTTGCCCCAAGACAATTTTTGCGCCACCGGGAAACCGTTGCACCGTCATCATGTTTTTTTGGGTATTTAGCACCAATTCAAACGCAACGCCCCGTTCATCCATTAAAAAACAATTTTCATTGGCCTGGTCTTCGCATACCATGGCAAATGAACGCCGTTCTTTAATATGCAAAGCGACCGTATGGGGCAATATTTTTTCTACCTGCACCGTTTCAATGGTAGGAAACTGAAGCGCAATACCATCTGCAATATTCTTTTCATTGACCATAAAAATGCTTTTAGAATTAATACCCGCCACCCAAACATCAATGATTTTTTTTGGCAGAGTTGACCAGACGACACTTTGAATATCGACTGCCTCGATGTTCTCGTTTCCCGAAACGTTAACCGTCGTAACTTCAAACACCGAAGAAAATAATAAAAAATATACCACCCCGAAAATAATGAGCAGGGAAGCAAGAAATATCCAAAAAAGAGGTTTTTTAAAAAACCGTTTTCTTTTTTTTAAGCCCTTTATTCTAGGGTGAATGTGTTTTTTACGGTAACTCATATTGCTTTTGCTTCGCAAAAGAAATTCTAAATTCTAATTTCTAAATTCTAAAACGGTTTAGGATTTAGGGTTTAGTATTTAGGATTTCGCGCTTATTCTACAGGCCTCTTTTGATTCTTCGCACACTTTCTATTATATAATTTAACCAATATTTTTGAGAAATGACAAAGTCCTGGGTTTTGACGTATTCTTCTTTGTATCCGCCAAACCCCATTTTAAACAGGGTCGGGCCGGCGTATGGGTGCTTTGGGTTTTTGACCGGATCGGCGTACCCCCAAAAGTCATACACTTTACACCCCCTCTTTTTAGCTTCTTGAATGGCGTGCCATTGCAACAGATACGAAGCGGGGATTTTTTTGTATTCGGGCAACAGCGCCGCGTGGTGGTAAAACGCCATGCCCGACCAAAAAATCCCGTACGATGCGGCAATGATTTTCCCCCGATACTTTGCAATAAAAAGGGCAATCTGATTATCGGATAAAAACAATAAAAACTCTTTTTGAAAATACTCCAAGGAAAACGGAATGAATTTTTGCTTTTTTACTACAGCTAAATGCATAGTGTTAAACGTATCAATGTCCTTAACATCAAAACTCTGGAATATCTCTATATCCTTATCTTTTTGGGCTTTCAAAATCAGATACCGGGTAGTTTTTCTCATACCATCTAGTAATTTTTCTTCCGGTGCTTCAATATTTAATTTCCAGCTTGATTCAGGATGCGTATGCAATGGCCTTAACTTAAAACCCAAGTCCTTAAACAGTTTTTCGTTTTCAATATTCCTTTCCCCGCCTGCGCCGAGGCTATGGCGGGCAGGCCAAATCGGACTAATCCTTATAAAATCCGCTTTTTCCGTTTTCGCCAATTCTTTTAATCTTTCTAATAAAATACTCAATAATTTTGAATTTTGATTTTTAAATTTTAAATTCACAATTGGCCCATGCGGCACCAACAAAAACGATGCACGTTTTGCTGTCGTTTTAATCACCAGCGCCACCGCTATTAACTCGTCGTTATCCGCGTTAATCCGCGTATTATCTGCGTTTATCCGCGATTGCGAAGCAATGATTCCTAGCCGCCAAATCTTTTTTCCCAAGGACATTTGAAATTCTCCCCAATTCCAGGACTGCAAAAAGGTCTTTTCCTGGCAGCCCAGCAAAAAATCCTCCCATTCTTGTTTATTTGTTATTTCTTTTATTTCCATAGATACCTATTGACAATAATTTCATTACATACTATAATAGATTTATTCACAATTTAAGGAGAAAGAACCATGGTTCCGACTCCCCTAAAAGGGGTGCGAGCAAGACCGCCGCCGGTCTAGATTGTCCCTCTCAAGGAGCGCAGTATTTCTACTGCGCTCTTACCATTTATACTAACTAATTATATTTTTTCCCTGATAAAATTATAAATATTAATTTTATACGGGATCCCGTATACATTTAATTTGATTAAATGTATCGGGACAAAAAATCAACAATCCTCCAAGCGTCTTCCATAGAAATATTAATATGTGTCGGTAAGTTTAATGTCGTTTTGGCTAGCTGTTCGGCATTTGGGCATAAACCCCGTCTATATGCCATTTTATCTAATTGCGTGTCGTGGGGGTCAATAGGGCTTCTATACCAATCCCCCAGCAAGATGTTTTGATTATACCAGGCCTCATATAAAATTTCGTGGGCTTTTTGATGAGTGACGGCGAAGCGTAAAAAGATATTATTTTCTCTTATCGGTAAGCCAAATTTAGTATCTTTTAAATGTTCGTAATAAAACTCGGCAATTTTGCGCCGATGCGCATTAAATGTTTCTAACTTATTAAACTGGTTTTGGGCCAGTACCACTAAGGCGTTTGGCAGGGCTTTAGGAAAATAATCAGGGCGCTCGCCCCTTTTTTCTTGCCAACTTACGGCTTTTGATAATACGTGAAGCCGCTGTGAAAATACTAAAAATATTTTTCCCAAGTCAAAAAAATGGTACAGCGGCAAAATAATAAACCATAATAATATCGGGTGCAATAGTTGCTGGAAAATCCAAAACAGTGATGGCTGACCGAATTCTTTTTGTAACCTCGCCAGTTTTTCGCCAATTTTATCATTATTGGTTACCGCCATTCCGCCATACACACTGGAAATAACTTTATCCCTTGAAAAACTGAAAAATGCTGCGTCCCCAAAAGTACCCACCTTCCTTCGCCCGCTAAAACCCTGAGCGAAGGCAGGACTGCCATTAAATTCCGCGCCCAAAGCGTGGGCACAATCCTCAATTACTACCATATTATGTTCTTTGGCAATTTTTAACACTTCTTCCATGTTTACTGGTAGTCCAAAAGTATGCTGAACTATCAACACCCCCACCGACTGCTTATTCTCACGAATAAGCAGTGCTAATTTTGCGATATTCACATTAAAACCATCGGCGCAGTCAATGTAAATAGGATTTACATTGGCCCACAAGATAGGATTTACCACTGCGTTGCAGGTAAACGCCTGCAGTAACACATCGCTCTTCTCTGGTAAATCAAGAGATTTCAAAATGGCAAAAAGCGAGGATCTTCCGCTATTAAAACTAACTGCATGCCCAACACCTAAATAATTTTTAAATTCTTCCTCGAGTTTTTTTATAGCCAGGCCATTTTTCCATTTCCATGGCTGAAACAATAATTTCAATGCCAAAACCACGTCATCTTTTTGAACATTGGGGGATAAGGATATTGATATTGGCTTAAATTTATTTTCTAGCAAGTGAAGGCAATAAATATTCGCAAATTTTTATCGCCAAGCGGCGACGAAAATATGCTATGCATATTTACCATGCAATAATCTGATTAACTCTTTTGGCCGTCCACCTTCAATTAGCACCGTGTCGCCTTGTTTGCATGATGTAGTTATGGTGCTAAAAATCTCTTTTGGTTTTTCGGAAAAAATTACTTTATCGGCAGCCATGCCATTTTCTATGGCTCCCTTTTTTATTTGCTCAAATTGGTCTTTGGTGGTAATAATCGCCAAATCGCAAACTTCGGCGATTTTTTTACCGATCTGGTAATGGACTTGACTGGATTTATTTCCTAGCTCAATTAAACATGGCATTACGATTACGCACTTACCTGGAAATATTTTAAGATAATCTAAATCAGCAGCCACGCCATCGGAATTTGAAGAATACGTAGCATCTATTACTTCTAAGCCGTATGCACCCTTTTTTAATGTCATGCCTGCTTGGGCCTGAGTGATAGCGCCACACGCATTAGAAATCTCTCCAAAATTCATGCCAAGTTCTCTTGCAGCTAATATGGCACCCAATAGATTTTGAACCTGTTGTCGCCCCAATACCGAAGCCGCAAAATGCGCCATTTCCTTTTTTGATTTATTGGGATCGTCAATGAAATTAGCTTGACCGGAAACCGCAATAAAAGAAATACTATCGGTATTTACTGTTACATCTTCGGTCCAGATATGAGAATCAAGCACATTTTTTTTTACGGCGTACAAACGTTTCTTAATGGCAGCGGTTTTATACAAATCCAGGCAATACTCATTGTCGCCGTTTACAATAATAGTTCCATGGGGCGGCAAAGAAGCAAGAAGTTCGCGGCCACCTTCGGCCGAAAGCAGATTTTCTAAAGAGCCGAAAGTGGCCAGATGCTGCTCATTGACCCCGGTTACCACCCCCATTTCCGGCTCCACTATGTCGCATAATAACTTGATGCCTCCCTTGTTGTACGCCCCCATCTCAACAACAAAAATTTCATGCTCCGGTTTCAAATCCCGTAAAATGGTTTGGGCAATGCCAATTTCTGAATTGTTATGATCCGGCGTTGCCAGCACCTTAAACTTTGAAGAAAGTATGGTGGTTAAAAACTCTTTAGTTGATGTTTTACCGTAGCTCCCGGTAATAGCAATTACTTTGAGGCCGGGAAATTGAGTCATTTTTTTGGCGGCTTTTTGTAAAATACGGTTACGGGCCGCCACGAAAAATGGTTGAAAAAATAAGACAATCAAAGAAACGATTACCGGAATTAAAATATCATATGCTAACATCAAAATCACAATCCAAAAAGGATTTGCTGCATAAGAATACAAGAAGTACAAATACAGCGTAACATCTAAAAATGCCATGGTGCCCAAAAATACTGTTTTCGATGTAAATTTTGGCACTTTTACGGTTCTTTTTAGAATATTTGCAATAAAAATGAACGATTCTGCTGCGTACACTAATAATAAAATATAGAAAGATGCATCGTAATGTATAAAAAGTAATACCAATAAAACCAATTTTACGATAAACAAACTATTAAAAAATATCTTCCTGCCTTTATGGGTCCTAAAGTGATCCACAAAACGGCCGACATGGTAATTTTTTAACTGCCAAAGGTAAATCCAAAAAAGAACAAACTTAATTGTTCTGATAAACCAAAGAAGAATTATGATATATAGCAAGGAAAACACCATTAAATAATGTTTTTTAAAGATAAAAGCTGGTCATTATATGAAGGAGCCGGAAAATTTTCAATAATTTTTTGAGCCAGGGCCTCTGGAATTTTTACATTCAGCAAGTGATCCGCCCCAGGTATGATTATTAATTTTGAATTCGGAATTTTTTTATGAATAATATGCGCCTGATCAATCGGAGTCAATGTATCTTTATCGCCCCAAATAATAACCGTTGGAACTTTAATAAAGGAAAGTTTATAAGATAAATCTTCGCTGATAACCTTGAGGTATGCCTCTTGCATAACGCCGGTTTGGTAGGGATAGTCACTTTTTTTAATGATAAACCGATAACACGCTTTGCGCAGATATGGGTAGCCCGGCAAAAAAGAAAATATTTTTACCGCTTTGGCCGCCACGTAAAACAATTTTTTAACCCATGTTTTACGGCGAATACAGGCCGCGGAAATTAAAAAAAGCTTTTCGATATGCTGATTATATTTTATGGCAAATTTTGCTGCCAAGGCACCCCCAAACGAATGACCTAAAAGAAAAAATTTACTACCAAGCTCCGGCACTCCCTTTGAAAATTCTTCCAGCCATTCCACATAATCATTGATATTCCAAGCATGTATCGGAACTTGACTTTTGCCAAACCCCGGCAAATCAGGGACCACCACCCTGGTATTTTTTTGCATTAAAAATTCAGCCGCTTGAGTCCAACGATCGGAATGAGACGGCCAGCCGTGCAAAATAAGTAGGGTTTTACCCTGACCAAATGGCAGGCCTTCTCCAAAAACCTTATAATAGGTTTCTATGTTTTTAATTACGATCTTTTTTTCTTCCATGCTTAAGCGATCCTAATTTACGAATATCATCCGAATGATCCGAATGTGAAACGTGACGTATTTGGATCATTCGGATGCGGATTCGGATCATTCGGATCGCTTTATTACTTTAAACCCCGTATATTTTTGCAGCGCCTTGGGAATTTTCACACTCCCGTCTTTTTGCTGGAACTGCTCCAGCATCGCCGGAATCAAGCGACTGGTCGCCAAACCGGATGCGTTTAACATGTGCACAAATTCATTTTTATTATTCTTACTATCCCGGTATTTTATATTTCCGCGTCGGGCCTGATAATCTAACCCGTTTGACGCACTGCTTACCTCTTTATAAATATTCATACTGGGAATCCACACTTCAATGTCCACCGTTTTGGCCATGGCAGCGCTTGCATCTCCAGCCGCCAAAAGGGATGACTGAAAATGGAGTCCCAGTCCCTTAGTTAATTTTTCAGCATTGCCGAGCATCTCTTCAAATGCGTCCCAAGATTTTTCTTTTAATGTAAATTGGAACATTTCAATTTTATTAAATTGGTGGCCGCGCACCATCCCCCGCTCCTCTTTGCGATAACTTCCGGCCTCCCGTCTGAAACAGGCCGAATAGGCAAAATATTTTAATGGCAATTCCGCTTCCTGTAACACTTCGTCGCGGTGATAATTTCCTATCATCATCTCAGATGTGGCATTTAAACATAATTTGTCTTCAGTCCAGTACAAGTCATCTTTAAATTTTGGCAAGTGCCCTGAGGTATACGCCGATTCCTCAGTAAGCAGATAGGGCGGCAATAAAAAAGTATAGTTATTTTTACGATGAAAATCTATGAAGTAATTAAGTAGCGCCCACTCTAAAATCGCACCATTGCCTTTATATATCCAAAAACCCGCCCCGGACATTTTTACTCCGCGTTCGTAGTCAATTAACCCCAAATCGGTGGCCAACTGCACATGATCTTTTGGCGCAAAGGTAAATTTCGGCTTTTTACCAAATTGCCGTAAAATCTTATTATTCTCCTTTCCTCCGGCAACCACATCATCTGCAACAATATTGGGCAACGCAGATAATGTTTCTTTTAATGTTTCCTGTGTTTGATTGACCTGTCCGTCCAGCGCTTTAATTTCATTGCCGATGGCTTTCATTTTTTCAATCATTTCCGAAGTCGGTTTGGTTTTAGAATTTTTATTCCGTTCTGCTTTAAGTTGTTCAACTTTAGTTAATAAACTTTTTCGCTGGTCATCCAACGCAATAATCTCATCCAAATTAAAATCACCCTCTTTTAACCGTTTTAATAAGGCCTTTTTTATCTCTTCTTTGTTATTTCTAATTCTGTTTATATCTAACATAAGTTATTATTCGCTTATTCGCGCGAATAAGCGAATAGCTTTATAATACTAATAATATTATACTCTTAAAAATTGTTTTATAAAATCGGGATTATTTAGTGAATACATCCTATTTAAACTTATCTGTCTCATACTTACCAGTTTTGCATTACTAAGGATAAGCAGATGCTTAGAAGTCGCCTTAAAAGAAAGATGTATAAATTCGCTAATTTGACCTACGGTTAATTCCCTGTTTTTAAAAAGGATAGTTACAATTAAAAGCCTCCTTTCATTTCCTAGTGCTTTAAAAATTTTAGATAACTCTTTGTTTTTCATACCCTTTACTATTCGCTTATTCGCGCGAATAAGCGAATAGTATGTTTCAGATATAAATAAATCTACTTGTTTAATAAAGAAGAGTGATATTTTTCGGGTTTGAATGCTTTGAGCCTGTAGATTTTTATATGCCCCAATCCCCTTTTTGGCAATTCTTCCGCTAATTTATCTGCAAAAAATGTCTGGTCGTATCCAAGACAAATAATATCAGGTTTTATTTCTTCAACAACTTTGTAAGGGTCTAATTTTTCTCCAGGCGCGGCTTCATTTCCCAATCTAGCTTCATCTACCAATCCAGATCCTTGAACAGCTTTTAATCTTTCTTGCTCGTTAAATTTCGGTGCCTTTCCCTTCATTTTTAATACTGTAGAATCCCTCCCCACTACCACCGTTAAATAGCCTCCGTATTTCCTGGCCTGTTCAAAGAAATTTTTATGTCCTTCGTGGAGTCCATTAAATGTCCCAAAAACTAAAACTTTAATCATTTTTTGGTACATGCCTTGTTAATTCCCCTAGTTTTCTAAAAGTACCCTTGCCATGAACTTCTTTTGTCTTCTTAAAAGATCCCTCGTGATAAGTTTTCTCAATAAGTCTGCTGATTTCTAATAGCTTGCCAGTCATTGCCGCTTTAGCAAAAACATTAAAAACTTGCTCTTCCGACTCAAATCGTCCCTGATTATGACGACTTTCAAAAATATCTCTTATTAAAGTTTTTAGTATTCCCCTTTCTTTTATGTAAGTATATGGCCTGTATTCTCCTGATTGCGGATTTACTATAGCAATGTCTGACAGTAATAATCCCTCATTATTTTCCAAATCTTTACTATCCGGATGCTCTTTTAAGATATTCGCGATATAATCCTGCCTTTCTTTAACTCTTCCTGAAATACCATTAATCGATCCAAAATATTCTTGGTCAAATCTTTTTACTAACTCCTCTGTTACTGCCTCATTAATTTGATCAAAATATACTTCATTATTTTTTTTACTATGAACACTAAAACCAGTTCTTCTTACACGCATGATACAATCGTGTATAGGCGGCATGTCTAAACCAATATCGAGGCCCAACTCTTCCATGCTCGTACCCAATGCTTCTTTAAGTTTACTTAACTCCAAAGAATCTACTTCCAAAGAATTGAAGGAACTTGCATGAATAAGTTCATGCAAAACGACTTCTGCATTTATTAAGTTGTCTTTTTGGTCGATTACTATTAAAAGTTGCTTCTTGGGGTAGTAAACTCCTGCATAATCATCGCTAATATTAAATTTTTTAATAAATTCTTCACTGGTTTTATTATTTTCTATAAAACGTATTTGATTTGGTGTTATATCAAGAGTGGTCGCTCCATATTTCTTTAAAAAATCTGGTAATTTGTCCAAAATACCGTTGATTATTTCTATCTGTTCGGGAGTTTTTTCCAGATCTGGAATGTCTACAAAGTAGTCGATTTTTTTAAATCTTTCTTCTGCCAACCCTAAAACTTCCTCTTCTTGTTTTGGGGTAGACCCAACAACTTTAGAAATTGCACTTTTTCTTTTCGGTTCTTCTGTTTTTTCTTCTTCAAATTTTGGCTCGCCTTCTACCATAAATTTATACTTAATATATAATAGACCTGTTGCTTAATAACGATTTTTGACCTAAATAATGGTAAAATGATGGTATGGAGGCTGTAATTGTCTCCAACTATCATGATGAATATTGAAAAAGTGTTGCGTAGCGAGCGTTTAACGCTGGCATTAACTGGGTTAAATCCTAATGAGTTTACTGAGTTACTGCCAACATTTGATCAAGTTTGGCGGAATGTAAGACAACAAGATTATCGAAGAAATCGCAAGCACAGAACCAGAAAACCGGGCGGAGGCAGAAAAGGGTTTTTAAGGGAAATGCAGGATAAGTTGTTTTTCATTCTCTTTTACTACAAGTGTTATCCGACTTACGATGTACTGACATTTTTGTATGGATTTGATTGGGGCAACGGATTTCGCAAGCAAGAGCAGATGACAGAAATTCTGGAAAAGACTCTTGGGAAAAAGATGGCGTTGCCCGAAAGAAGATTAAAAAAAGTGGAAGAGTTTTTCGAAATGTTCCCCGAAGCCCGTGAGGTATTTGTGGATGGAACAGAGCGACCCGTACAACGACCCAAAGATTCAAAAGCGCAAACCGAAAAGTACTCAGGCAAGAAGAAACGCCACACCTTAAAGAACATTATCATTACCAACAAGAAAAAGAAAATCCTGTTTTTAAGCAAAACCGAAGGTGGCCGGCAACACGACTTTACGATGGTAAAAAAGCACGCTCCACCAAACAAGATTCCAGAAAAAGTTAAGCAACACATGGACTTGGGTTTTAAGGGATACCAAGCTCAGTTTCCTAACCACAGAATCTCCATGCCCGAGAGAAAACCCAGAACTCACGACCTTTGCCAGACAAAAGTCAATCAAAACAAGAGAAAGTCGAGTATCAGGGTCTTGGTGGAACATGCTATTTGCGGAGTAAAGAGATTTAGAATCGTAACCGACGTATTTCGCAACAAAGTGGAAGGTGTTGGCGACAAAGCGATGCTCATTTCCTGCGGACTCTGGAATTACCATCTTGCGACAAGGTGAGAATTCCAGAATTCACAGAAGACTTTTTCCACGAATTCTTATTAAGCAACAGGTCTAATACCAAATACTTTATACTATACCTTCGGCTTCATCAATGGGAAAATTTGGCATTCTCTTGCGGTTTTTCCCATTAAAAAGGCGAACAGCCGCTCGCCTCCGATGCCAAATCCGCACGTTGGCGGCATGCCATATTCTAGGGCCTCCACAAAATCATGGTCAAACATTTGGGCTTCTTCGTCTCCTTTTTCGCGTAATTTTTGTTGCTGGGCAAACCTTTCCGCCTGATCAACGGGGTCATTTAATTCGCTATACCCATTCCCTACTTCGCTTCCGGCAACAATCACCTGAAAACGCTGCACTATTTTTGGATTTTTCTCATCTCGTTTTGCCAATGGCGAAACATCAACCGGTAAGTTTATCAAAAACCCCGGGCCACCGATATGTTTGCGGCAATACTTCCATAAATTATCAATGGCGCGGGTTTTGTTAAATCCGTTTTTGTCGTATGTAATGCCCAATTTTTGCAATTGCTTTTCCATGTCCGGAAGCCCTGCTTCAAAAATGTCTATCTTGGCATACTTGTTAATCATGGTGTGGTAATCGTACATTTCCCATTTTTTGCCAAAATTCACCGTAAAATCTTTTATTTTAAACTTTAGGGTGCCAAAGGTTTTTTTAATGATGTATTTGTACAATTCTTCCACTAATTTCATGCCCTGTTTATAATCCGCATAAGCCCAGTAAAACTCCATTTGGGTGTAGTCCTGCAAATGTTCGGCATCCATGCCCTCATTTCTAAATTGCCTGCCAATTTCAAATGTCTTTTCAAATCCTGCCACCATTAATTTCTTTTGCCACAATTCACCCGTGGAAATTCGCAGAAATACGTCCATATCTAAAGCATTGTGGCGAGTTACAAACGGCCGCGCATCAGCTCCACCGGTAGTGGTTTCAAGTACCGGTGTTTCCACTTCTAAAAAGCCCTTTTCTATTAAAAATTGGCGCATGGAATTCCAAAACACCGCGCGTTTTTGAATCATGTCCTTAACTTCCGGGTTAAATAAAATATCTAAATAGCGCTTGCGTAATTTTTCTTCTTCGTCTTGCAAACCATGCCACTTTTCGGGTAAGGGCAATAACGATTTTGCCAACACTTTATAATCACTAGCCTCTAGAGTTTTTTCTCCCCGCTTGGTGGTTATAAGCACCCCCGTTATTTCAATAAAATCCCCTACATCAAATACGGTTTCAAAAAACTTATAACCCTTTTCTCCTAATTTTTCTTCTTTTACCAAACCTTGCAGTTTAGCAGTGCCATCTTGAATATCTAAAAACGTAGCGCCGCCATGACCGCGAAGCGCCATAATTCTTCCGACTAAAACGACTTCTTTCTTGTTTTTTGATAATTTCGAAAAATCATCCAGGGCTTGGGCTATCGTATGAGTTCTTTTGGTTTTTGCCGGGTACGCCAAACCCGTAACCTTTTGAATGGTATTGAGTTTTTGTAACCGGACTTTTCTGAGGTCGTCGATAGTTGACATTGTGTTGATTTACGATTTAAGAATTAGGATTTATGAATTATAGCAAAATTAAAATCCATCAACAACTTGACACAACAATATTTTCATATTACTATTAAGTTAGTTCTTTGGTCCCACTCAAAAAAGGGAGTAAAAAACACTTGTGGTACTTCAGAATCGTGATTGACTGGGCATACAAAAGGCAGTGGATAGTGGTCGATGAAGATCATAATCCTCGTGAAGATGTGGAACGACATTCTCTGAAATGTGCCATCAAGTTTGCGTCTAGTAAAACAAGTTGGAGGCGCACTCTTGATGGAGGAGTAACCATTTCAAAGCTTTATGGCCCTCTTAGCACAGAGGAAGAGTGCGCCAAGAAGGCTGAAGAAATCTTAGAAGAAACGATCCATGCTCGCTAACGTTCTCTTCTAGGATCGACCCCTGGCGAAACGGATTTTCGCCTGGGGTTTTTGATTTTAAAAATCTATTTATTTTTATTAAAATACCATTGCAGTATATCATGTGCCACCGGCAGTGTGGCTGCGCGCAAACCCTTTACTTCTTCAATAGTAGCCACCACCACAATTTCCGGATTATCATAAGGAGCAAAAGCGGAAGACCAGGTATTGTATACCCCCACTTTTCCAATTTCCGCGGTCCCGGTTTTTCCGGCAACCACCACTGGTAAATCACTTAAAAGGTGGGAAGAACCGTAATCCTTTTGCACGCCGTCACGCATGCCTTCGCGCACGATTTGCAAATGTGCGCTTTCAATAAAATTCTGCCTGACAATTTCGGGTTTAAATTCGGTAATAATGTCAGGGGAATTATTGGGCGAACCATTGATAATTTTTTGAACAATTTGCGGCTTATACAACGTACCTCCATTGGCAATGGCACTGTAAGCCGCGGCTACCTGCAATGGAGTTACCTGTAAATCCGACTGGCCGATGGCAAGGTTATAAGTATCGCCATCCCACCAGGGCTGGCCTTTGGTGGTTTTTTTCCATTCGGGCGTTGGCACAAACCCGGGATACTCCCCCGGCAAATCAATGCCGGTTTTTTGTTCCCAGCCGAATAGATCCAGGTATTTTTTAATTCGCGCGGGCCCCAACCCTTGCTGATCACCATACCCGCCGCCAACGGTGTAAAAATAAATGTTGGAAGAAACGGCAATGGCTTTTTTCATGTCCACCCAGCCATGGGGCTGAACCCCACCAAAGGTGTATGTTATTGAAGGATCGTACTGATTGCGCACAATAATATATCCCGGATCGCGAATGAGTTTACGGGAATCAATTAATTTTTCCTGCAGTACCCCGGCGGCTTCAAACGGTTTTATGGTAGAACCGGTTGGGTATTGCGCAGAAATGGCACGATTAAAAAATGGCTGAGAGGGGTCGTTTTGCAAGGCATTAAAGTCCGCCTGGGAAATTCCGTCACTGAATATATTGTTATCGTAAGCGGGGTACGAAACCAGTGCCAAAACAGCGCCAGTTCGCGGATCCATGGCCACCGCCGCCCCTTTCTTACTGCCAATATTTTTAATGCTTTTTTCAAGCGCTTCATATACCTTTTTTTGTAAATCCTGGTCAATGTTGAGCACTAAACTATATCCTTCCTTGGGAGGCGACAGTAGTTTGTCTCCCCGCGTCGCTCCGGCAGCCGTTTTTATGATTTCCACTCGGCCAGGCACGCCCCGCAGATACTGTTCATACGATTTTTCCAAACCAATTTTACCAGTGTAGTCACTTAGCGTATAATAATTGCCCTCTGCTAAATCGTTTTTGGTGACCTTACCAGTGTACCCCAGTACCGGAGAAAATATGGGGCCCAATGCATAGTTTCGCACCGTATTCTTTTCAATCTTGCAATCAGGAAATGAAGAAATTTTCGCCTCTAATATCAGCAAGGGTTCTTGTGAAATATTTTCGGCCATGAGCACCTTTGAACTTTCGGAGGTAATTATGATATTTTTTAGATCTTCCGGGTCTTTGCTGATAATACTGGCAATATCTTGAATTTCCTGCAAAAATATTGGATTTTCTTTTGTAAAGTTTTTACGATCGCACACCAAATCGTACGCCGGCGCATTTACCGCGATTTTTTTAAAATTTTTATCGTAAATAATGCCGCGTTCCGGACGAATTAAATCAATGGTGCCTTTATTATTTTCACTGGCAATAGCTAATTGGTTGCCCGAAATAACTTGAAACTGAAACGTACGGGAAAAAAGAATAATCGTGCAAAGGAAAAAAAAGCCAAACAAAAGATATATCATGTTTTTGGCCACCGGCACTTCAAATTTTTTTTCAAAAATTCCCAGCTCCTCTTCTTTTTTACTGGCCAGTTTATCTAAAAATACATAGTGGGTTTCAATATCACCGGTTGATTGTTTAATTTTATAGTTTCGAATATCCATAGCTTTTGCTTTTCAAAAGAAACTCTAAATACTAAACTCTAAATTCTAAACGAACTTCGTTTCAGAGTTTAGGGTTTAGAGTTTAGAGTTTAGAGTTTAGGATTTAAAATAATCGTAGTTGCTTTTTATTGTTAAATAAAAAGTATATTTTTTTATAGATATAAAATAACAGGGATGCGGCTGGAGCATTGTACAATAAAGCAATAAAAAAGTTGCGAGTAATTTGTAGCTCTAGATGAGGCATTTGGGCCATTGCACGCAAAAAAGCATAATGCAGGGCAAAAGAAGCCAGAAACATGGGTATAAAATAGAAAAAAAGGTACGAGTGGGTTCTTTCTTTTAAAAAGTAGGTTACGGTTTTTAAAATGCCAAACACCAATAATAAAAAAATAATATGATAGCCAAAAGAAAATGGCCCAATGATATCTAATAAAAATCCGGCCGCCAGGGCACTGCAAATTCCAGTAACATATTCTTGTTGATCCTCAAAAAATACTACCACAAAAAAAAGTGCAAAAACTAGGCCCGGGAACTGTCCCACGATTAAAAAATGTGGCAGGAAACTTACCTGAATCAATGCAAAGATCAGGAAAGATAGTAATATAACAGGATATTTGATCCACATAGCTTTTGCGAAGTAAAAGAAATTCAAAATCATAAAAATCAAATCCTAAACAAATACTAAATTCAAATTTCCGAAATTCAAAACCGAAACGTTTTGAAATTCAAATATTCAAATTTTGATATTATTTGGGATTTGGGATTTTAAATTTGGAATTTATCTTAAATAGTCCTTAATCACAAAAAGAGTACCTAGACGCCTGATATCAAAAAAGGGTTGGACGATTGCGGTTTGATATGGCTTTAAATCGTTAGTGGTTTTACTGGTAATGGTGCCGATGAGTAAATCTTTGGGGAAGATGCCCTCAAGGCCTGAAGTAACCAAGGTATCTTGCCGGTTTAGCGTGGCATCGGTTGGCACTAAGTCCAAGTATAGCGAAAGATTACTGCTTCCTTTTACTACCCCTAAAATGGAGGGCATTGTTGCGTCACTTTGTAATATTTTTGCATCCACAACGCTATTTTTACTGGAAATAAGCATAACTTCTGAAAAATGCTGGTATACCTTAACTACCCTTCCGATGAGCACTTTGGTGCTTGAAATTACCGGCATTTTTTCCAACACGCCGTCACTCCTGCCCCTATTTATTGAAATAATATCATAAGTGGCATCTAGTCCAACCGTTTGAACCGCCAATAAACTAATCTGGTCGGTGGCCGTATTTTGCATTACCTCTTTTAATGCTTGGTTTTGAGCTAATTGGTCCTGCAAAGAAAGTACTTTTGATAATAAATCTTGATTTTCTTTAGTTAGACGATCATTATCTTTTTGTAATTGGCCACCACGAAAAAACGAACCAAAAAAGACCGATGAGTTGTTTCCCGTATTCCAAAAGAAGGATTGAATAGGAGAAGTGATGCCATAAAAAGCATTCTTTATCGGCGACGGAAAAACATTTAAAACTATGATTAAAAAGAGCAGAGCTAGTCCGCCAAATAATAATTTCTGCCAAATGGTATTTTGTTTTTTATAGATATTCATAATGGGATTATTTACTGTACCAAATCAACCTCTTTTTTGCAAAAAAGAAGTTGATTTGGTACAGTAAACCTAGCACAATTGCGGTTTTGATATCCAGGCGGTCTGGAATCATAAAACTGCAAAACATCTGATCGGAGAACATGGTAATGCCGACACACCTACATCAACGATGTCCGAACACCAGCAAGCCCTTTGACCCCAGGAAATTCCGGCTGGGGACCGCCCTCATAATTGAAGGTGCTTGTCAAATGCCGCGCGAGGAGTGCAAAAGCAACGGAGCCACCATTGGCTCCATACACATCCTGTGTGAGGAATGCTCCAAATTCTACGGACTTTGCACAATTTGCAAAGAAAAATTCACGGTAGAATTCCCACCCGAAGCGTAGGGTATCTCATTGGGGGCCCTTGGCATTTAGCCAAGGGCCTTTTAACTAAAAAACCGATTGGAAAATCGGTTTTTTATTTTTTTAATATTTTGGAATTGAGGGCTAAGGTGGCGACTACCTACTTTCGCGTTCATCACATTCACCCCCACACCAAAATGTAAATTAAACACTTTGGTGGCGACTACCTACTTTCGCGCTCATCGCACTATCATCGGCCTTGAGCTATTTCACTTCTGTGTTCGAAATGGGAACAGGTGGGACAAGCTCAGTATAATCGCCACCAAAAAGTTTAATTTTGGTGTGGGGGATAGTCGGCACTTGGTGTATTCACCCCGTTAAATAAAATCCGAAGGATTTTAAGTTTCTTCAAAACTTATTTAACGGGGTAAACTTCTGTGTTCGAAATGGGAACAGGTGGGACAACACCAGTATATCTTCGATATAATCAATCACTCGGTCGGATAATAAAGTTAATTTCGGAAAAATAAAATAGAAATTTTATTTTTCCTGCAACTAACTTCATTCTCCTCCCTCCTTCATGATTATAATCGCCGCCACAGAACTCAATCCCTCGCCCTCCGTAGCATTCTTGTCCGCCGAAGCTTTATGCGAAGGCGGAAGCGTATGGACATCACATCCAGAAACCGCACTAAAGTCGCCGGCGGTTTGGCAATCTTGGGCGGCTTGGAACAAAAAATATGCGAGGCGTAGCCGAAGCTAC
>C687J35174_10005069_pt1 | contig 17473 bp, 28 predicted proteins | sample RifCSPhighO2_01_FD_35174 | JGI IMG/M metagenome (IMG submission 35174) | reverse complement strand
GCACGGTCGGTGAATGGATATCTACTTCATTATGTGCGGATATTACTTTCGTACCAGATCATGGCTCTACCGACGCGGGGATGAGTTTTTGTATTCACGGTTCACACTCACCTATGGTCCAAACAAAGATGATGAGGAGTTGTTAAAAATTCGATCAACTTTCAAATTCATCCCTTTTACTGAAGCTCTCACCAGCGAAGAGAAGGTTATACTTGCTGCGCGGGAAGTTATTAAGGCTCTGACAGCTCGAGATTATCAGAAGTTAGAAGGATTGGTAAGTGTGGACGGATTAAGCCTCAATAACAGTCCGAGTATGAGTTTTATTCATAATATTCCAAAGAGTGATGTTTCGGAAATTCCCAAGGATATAAAAATATATTTATGGGGCTATACAGACGGAAAGGGAGATCCGATAGATGTTACCCGAGCGGAATTTTTAACTAAGTATATTTACTCCGGTACCCTTGATTACTTGAAGGCTCCGAATATCGCGATAAATAAAAAACTTGGCGGCGGTAATTCAGTCAACACCATTGAAAAAGACGCAAACGGGCGGACATACATAGCGTTTCACTTTCCCGGTTTTAATCCCGAATATGCAGGTATTGATTGGACGACCCTCTATTTAGTTTTTGACAATGAAAATGGTAGCTACAAACTTAGGGGAATTGCAAAAGATAACTGGACGATTTAATAAGACAATATGAAGAATACTCAAAAAGGTTTCATTATGCCGGTGCTTCTGGTAGTGATTGCTGTATTAGTGATAGGCGGCTTCTTTGTCTATAAAGAAACTACAAGACAAGTTTGTTGGCCGTATTGTCCGGGAATGACCGATCAAGACAGGGAAGAAATAAAAAAGTCTGCTTTAGATGCACAGACGGTAAATTGGAAAACGTATGAAAACCAAAAGTACGGGATTGAGTTTAAATATCCAAGTACTCATATCGTATTAGATCAAAGCTATGTGACTCCAGGCGGAAATGTTTTTTCGAAGCTTAAAATCGTCTCTCCGACAGAAGAGAAAGACGAACAGTATATAACTATCGGTTCCAGAACTTCCGTAAGTACAGCGCCGGATATTTCATGTAATAGTATTTTTACTAGGTGCAAAGAGTTCGGATCAAATATTATATATACCAGAAGTAATAATGTCTTTATATTAAGTTTATTCGATAATGTTGTTAATACTGCAAAATTCACGAAATGAGTAGTCGTGAGTAAAACCAAGAGAAGTTGCGGGTACTATATTTAGAGTAGTTAAAATATCAAGGTAAAGCCTTGATATTTTCTATGGCGTTGAATTTGACATTAAAATGCCGTCTGCTATTATGATGGCTCAAGCTCGTTCGGGGCTTTTTTAATGAATTATGACCAGAAGTCTTAGCAAAGGACCATACGTCGACGAAAAGCTTCTCAAGAAAATTGAGGGCAAGAAACCTAATCAGACTGGGGTTATTAAGACCTGGGCGCGACGCAGCCAGATTTCACCAGAAATGGTGGGATTTAAGTTTGGTGTGCACAATGGCAAGGATCACATTGAAGTTCTGGTCACAGAGGAAATGGTCGGCCATCGTTTGGGTGAATTTTCATTAACACGCAAGTTCGTCCGTCACGGTGGAAAGATGCAGAAGGAACTCGAGATGAAGAAGAAAGAAGCTGAAATTGCAGCTGCGAAAGGCGCTAAGGCCGAAGTCGCTCCTGCTAAGAAATAACTTCTATGATTACTGCATCGCTCAACAACTATCGACAGTCGCCACGCAAGGTCCGTGTTGTCGCTACCCTTATTAAAGGCAAAAAAGTTGCTGATGCGCTTAACACACTCATGTTTCTTAACAAGCGAGCAACCGACCCGCTCGCCAAGCTCATTAACTCTGCTTTGGCTAACGCAAAAAACTTGAGTGTGCCTACAGAGAATTTGGTAATCAAAGAGTTGCGGGTTGATGGGGGTCAGGTTTTGAAGCGCCGTATGCCACGAGCGCGTGGAACTGCCTACACCATCCATAAGCGAACCAGCCACATTCAACTTGTTTTGGGTGAAAAACAAGTTAAATCCAAAACACGAAGCACTAAATCCGAAAAAAATGATAAATAATCAAAAAATTAAAATAGTTCGAATTTCGAATTTCGGATTTCGAATTTAAACCATCATGTCACACTCCGTACACCCATTTTCACATCGCCTCGGCATCATTAGGGACTGGAAGTCTCGCTGGTTCGGCATGGATAAGCAGTATCGTGATTATCTTCGAGCAGATCTAGTGATTCGAGAATATTTGGTGAACAAACTCCGAAGTTTTTACCTCAGCGCCGTTGAGATCGAACGAACACAGAAAACATTCCGTATCGTCATCAAGACATCAAGGCCGGGTATGATTATTGGCCGAAGCGGGGATGGGGCTCTGAAGCTTCGAAATGAAGTGCTCGAGCTCATGAGAGACAAGAAGCTTTCTGTGTCGCAAGAGTTGAAAATCGACATAGAGGAAGTCAGAAGCCCTGAGTCAAATGCCGCAATTGTGGCGATGATGGTGGCAGAAGGACTTGAAAAGCGTCTCCCGTTCCGACGAGTAATCAAACAAACCCTTGAAAAGGTGATGGCCAACCGTGACGTGTTGGGTGCAAAGGTAAAGCTTTCAGGTCGCCTTGGTGGCGCGGAGATGGCACGTCAGGAAGACCTAAAGAAAGGACGAATTCCTCTACAGACATTCCGTGCAGATATCGACTTCGCTCGTGAGAAAGCACACATGACCTATGGCGACATCGGTATTAAGGTGTGGATCTACAAAGGTGATATCTTTAATAAAGACAAGAAATAGCACTACCATGTTATTCCCTAAGAAAGTAAAACATCGAAAATGGTTCACCGGCAGAATGCATCCGGATAAACAAGCGCGTCCTGAGACACGCGGTATTACGCTTGCTTTTGGATCCTTTGGACTTAAGGCCATGACTCCTTGCCGAGTAACTTCCAACCAAATCGAAGCCGCACGAAAGGTGATGAGCCGCTATGCTACTAAAAACGGCAAAGTATGGGTCCGTATTTTCCCTGATCGACCATTTACACAGAAACCGGCAGAAGTAAAAATGGGTAAGGGAAAAGGCGATCCTGTTGGATTCGTATTCCCTGTCCGTGCTGGACGAGTGCTGTTCGAAATCGACGGCGTGGAAGAAAAAGTGGCACGGGAGGCGCTTCGAAAGGCAGGCACCAAGCTTCCGGTGAAAACCAGAATCATTAGTCGTAATATTTAGAAAATTAAGGAGCGAAGCGACTATAATTTACTTAATCCAGCACCGTAATGTACAAAAATGATGTAATCTGATATGGTACTGAAATCGAAGTGATGTACAGGAATAAGAAAAACAGTGCTGGGAAGTAATTTCAATACAGAGTAATATACAACAATGTCAGACCAACATAAGAAAAACGAACAAGACCTTACAAACGAGCTTAAAGATAAGCGGGAGGCTCTTCGGACATTCAGATTTGGCGTATCCGGCAGCAAGGTTAAAAATACAAAAGAAGGTAATCTTCTGCGAAAAGATATCGCGCGAATTTTAACTGAACTTAACGCACGAAAGAACAAATAACATGGAAACAGCAACCAAAAAAACAGAAGAAAAACTGAAAGGAGGTAAAACTCTAGAAGGTGTTGTTGTGTCTGATAAAATGAAAGATACTGTTGTTGTTCTTGTAAAGCGATACGTAAAGGATCAGAAATACAACAAATATATAAGCTCAAAGAAGCGATACAAAGCTCACGATGCGGGCAACAAACACAAAGTGGGAGATAAAGTGACTATTGTTGAGACACGACCGCTTTCAAAGGATAAACATTTTAAAATAGCTTAACCATCATGATTCAGCCACGTACAATAGTGCGAATATCAGATAACTCAGGCGCCAAGATCGGACGCATTTTCAAAGTGCTCGGCAGCTCAAAGAAGCGCTATGCCTGCCTCGGTGACGTGGTGGTACTTTCGGTACAAAAAGCAGAACCTCGAAAAGCAGTGAAGAAAAAAGATGTTCTACACGCGGTAGTAGTTCGTCAGGTGAAACCGTTTCGACGCAAAGATGGATCATATATCCGCTTTGATGAGAACGCGGTAGTGATTATTGAGAAAGGTAAAAAGGAACCTATTGCGGGACGTGTCTTCGGTCCTATTCCTCGAGAAATCGGTGAGGCTGGCTTCCAGACCATCGCGTCTCGAGCGCCTGAAATTGTTTAATGTTACTACTATGCATATAAAGAAAGATGACAATGTAATCGTGCTCACCGGCAAAGACAAAGGCAAGTCCGGCAAAGTAATCAAAGCGTTTCCTAAAATGGAGCGTGTTATTGTTGCTGGTTTAAACCTTCGAAAAAAGCACCAAAAACCCCGAAAGGGAGGTGAGAAGGGACAAGTTCTCGATAAACCGGCACCTATCCACGTTTCAAACGTGCGCAAAGCATAAAAACTCCAATTCTGACTACCATGAAAACCATTCAAGAAAAACAAAATACAGCATTCGAAGCTCTCAAGGGGCAGTTTAACTATACTAATAAAATGCAGGCCCCTAAGATCACTAAGGTTGTGGTTTCAACAGGTGTAGGATCGATCAAGGATAAAAAGAAAATTGAGCTCGTGGCTGACCGAATAGCTAAAATCACCGGACAAAAGCCGGCAGTACGAGGAGCAAAAAAGTCCATCGCTTCATTCAAAGTTCGACAAGGAGATCCTGTGGGATATCAGGTTACGCTTCGTGGTCCGCGCATGTATTCTTTCCTTGACCGTCTTGTAAACGTCGCGCTCCCTCGAACGCGAGACTTCCGTGGCATTTCTCCTGACGCAGGCGACGAAATGGGCAACTATAACCTCGGCATCAAGGAAAATACTATTTTCCCCGAGACAGCCGATGAGGAACTGAAAGATGTATTTGGTTTCGGAGTAACCATTGTTACCACATCAAAGAACAAAGACGAAACTAAGGCCTTTCTTGAACTCCTCGGTTTCCCGTTTAAAAAGACAACTACTAAGTAGACATTAGTAGTTAGACATTAGAACATAAAACCTTACGATATATCGTAAGGTTTTATGTTCGTACTTGCATAGAAATAAGACCTACGATAGAGTAGGTTTAGTAAACACAAGGTGTATCAAGAGAATGGAGATGTTAAGGGACCGGCCCAAAGCTCCATCGGCAACCATTCCGTAAGGAAACGGTGCCAATTCCACTCCGCATGTGCGGAGACAGATATGTCTACTCTTACGAGTTAGATTCGGAAATTCTCCTTGATACACCGCCCATTCTGGGCGGTGTATTTGTTCGTTGAAAGAAAAAGTATGACTGAAAACAGTCAAATCAACAAAGAGGTTGCACCGATGGAGATTGGTCCATTAAAAATCGTTTATTACTCAAGTTGTCAGTATGCGGGACTTTCCCGTACGCAGAGAACAAAAAAACAGCGAAGGACACTGGAAAAACTTGATGGCCGAAAAAAGGAAGAGTACGAGTTCTTAAAAGTGTGGCTGTACAAAGGTGTGTTGTACCTACCTGTCACTGAACCGTTTAAGAGGGGTAATGCGAAGTTATCTGTCATTAGTAATGTCGCCGTTATACGATCGTTTCATTGGTGGAGTACACGTTTTTTCGTAGCTCCAACTGGATGGTGTGGTGGAAATGGGCGATATCACGATAAAAGTTGGTGCCTTGAAGATGTGAAAGTTGCTGGGTATGAAAAAACAAAACGGCGCCCAAAGTTTTTTCTCCGGACAATGTGGCAAAGTATCACCTGTTAAAAGAAAGGACCAAGAATGATTGACATTATTGTCGAGGATGGTGTATCGTCGGGGGAGATTCAACAACTCAACAAAGGAATATTGTGGACAAGAATGATAAAAAGGAAGTGACGAGGCTGCCTCTTAAGATTATCCGACAACACCAACGTGCAAAGACAGCCGTAGTGTTCAGTACCGCCCTTCGGGCCTTTCCAGTCGAAGTGAAAAGCGTTCACGTCAAAGGAAAGGACATAAAGATTAAGGGAAGATTGGATTATCGGGCTCATGGAAATCATGTATTCCGAGATCCAGTAATCATCTTTTCAGAGATGAGGGATTTGAAGGCTACGCTGTTCATACAACGTTAAAATGCGTAACAACATTCTCCAGTGAGGCGCCTGCCCGCTGGAGTTTTTTAATGGTTTGACAGGTAAACTAGCCTTTGCTAGGATGGTGCTTACGTGGAAACACGCCCAGTAATTGGAAGCAGACTCTAGAAGAGCAGCTAACCAATTCTATTTTTGTTGAGAAAATATGGCAAAAACATCAGTCGTAGCACGATCAAAAAAGAAACCAAAGTTTAAGTCGAGAGTGAATCGACGTTGTTTTCGTTGCGGTCGTAAGCGAGGCTACATGCGCGACTTCGATCTTTGCCGTATTTGTTTCCGAGAATATGCCAACGATGGCATGATCCCAGGAATTCGAAAGTCATCGTGGTAACCCAAAGGGTTGAGCGTCTAGCAGTTAGGGTAAAAGTCAAAGACCCAAACTAAACGCTTCTACCCTAAACCATAATCAAATGATCGCAGACCCAATAGGAGACATGATTGTGCAAATAAAGAATGCTGGAGAAGCGGGTAAAGACGCTGTCTCTTTGCCGTACTCCAAGCTTAAAGAAGCTGTGGCACATTGCCTGGCTAAAGAAGGCTATATTAAATCTGTTTCCCAGAAAGGTAAAAAACTTGAAAAGACACTCGAAATAGAACTTTTCAGAGACAACGACATTCCTCGAATCCGTGGTGTGAAGCGTATTTCTAAATTGTCCCGCCGTATTTACACCAAAGCGAAAGATTTGAAAGTGTACAATGCCGGCTTTGGTCGAATCATCCTTTCAACACCAAAAGGTATTTTGACAGAGGTCGATGCAAAGAAAGAGAATGTTGGTGGTGAAATTCTCTTCACTATTTGGTAACTTTTAACTTTGCATTTTTTAATTTTATATTAAACATATGTCACGTATAGGTAAAAAACCGATTGTTATTCCAGAAAAGACGCAGGTAACTGCGAATGCTGGTACCGTGGCTGTTAAAGGACCGCTAGGAGAGCTTACGCGGGTATTTCGTACTGATATCGCAATTGTGGTAGAAAATGGAACTGTAGTACTCAAACCTACACGAAAGAGTCTTGAGCTCGACGCGCTCTGGGGAACCTATTCTTCACACATTGCCAATATGATTGAAGGGGTAAACAAGGCATTTGAAAAAAAGCTTATTGTTGAAGGTATCGGTTTCAAGGCGGATGTGAAAGGCAAGGATTTAGTCATGAGTCTTGGCTTTTCCCATCCCGTTAAGCTCGCCATTCCGGAAGGACTCAAAGTGACGACGGAGAAAAATACCATCACGGCGAGTGGTATGGACATCGAAAAGGTGGGACAGTTTGTGGCCCGAGTACGGGCACAAAAGAAGCCTGAACCATACAAAGGGAAGGGTATTCGATACGATAAGGAGGTAATCCGCCGAAAGGAGGGCAAGAAAGCCGCATAATCAATATGAAAGGAAATCAAAAACAACTTCAAAAGGCCCGACGAAAAAAGCGTATCAGAGCAAAGATATCAGGCTCTGCAGAACGACCGCGTCTTGCCGTGTTTAAATCAAACCGATTTGTCTATGTGCAGATTATCAATGACGACAAGGGTGTGACTCTTGCCGCATGTTCTTCTGCAAAAGCTAAGGGAGCATCTGCAAAAGAGAGGGTAAAAGAGACGGGCAAGGAGATCGCAAGGTTGGCGCTCGCCAAGAAAATCGAGAAGGTGGTGTTCGACCGCGGCGGATATATGTATACTGGAATGATTAAGACGGTCGCGGAAGGCGCCAGAGAAGGCGGACTCGTATTTTAAATATTATGGATACTACACCAGAACAAAAGAATATTCCTGAAGCACCAAAAGTGGAAGCGCCAAAAACAGCACCCGTTGCCGTAGCTCCTGTCCCACCTCGAGATTCTCGAGATGCGCACGCCCGTGGAGGAGACGGACGCCGACGAAACACTCGCAAGCCTGGCGATCGGGGTGGCAGAGAGCGAGTCAAACCTGAGTTCGACTCCAAGATTATAAGCATTCGACGTGTTACTCGCGTGGCCGCGGGAGGCCGACGCTTTAGCTTCAGCGTGGCGGTGGTGGCGGGCAACCGCAAGGGTTCAGTGGGGGTTGGTATCGGTAAAGCAGGTGATACTTCACTCGCTATCGACAAAGCCACTCGCGATGCTAAAAAGCATATGATCAAGGTTGCTACGACCAAGAATATGTCTATTCTTCACCCTGTCCGCGCAAAATACTCAAGCGCTCGAATTGAGATCAGACCTGCACCAGGACGTGGAGTGGTGGCGGGAAGTGCCGCACGAAACGTTATTGAATTCGCTGGTCTTAAAGACATCATGGCGAAGATCATTTCTCCAAGCAAGAACAAGCTCAACATCGCCCGTGGAACGGTGGCGGCGCTTAAAACTCTCGGAGCGTTCAAGCCGGGACAAAAAGAAGTAGAAAGTCTATAAACCACTTATGCAAACCCATCAAGTAAAAAGAAATACACCCAATAAAAAGATGGCCGCGGTAGGTCGTGGGGGTAAGCGTGGTAAAACTTCTGGTCGGGGGACCAAGGGGCAGAATGCTCGCGCCGGCCGTAAAAAGCGACCGGAGATGCGTGACTTTATCAAGCGTATCCCTAAGCTTCGCGGTCGTGGCAAGTCGCCTTTCAAGAGTTTCGAAGTTCGACCAGCGCTCATTAACGTCGAGAATCTTAACGTATTTAATAATGGTGAAGCGGTAAACCCTCAGCTCTTAGTTGAGAAAGGAGTTATCTCACGCTTCAAGGGAAACGTGCCTTCAGTGAAGATTCTAGGTAATGGTGAGCTTACTAAAAAAGTTGCCATTACGGACTGTGTTGTTTCCGCTGGCGCCAAAAGTAAGATCGAGAAAGCGGGAGGAAGCGTAAAGTAGTATGAACAACTTTCTAAATAAACTACAAACAGTATTCCGAGACAAGGTATTGCGAAGACGCATTCTTTTTACGTTGGCCGCGTTGGTCATCTTTCGCTTTTTAGCAACAATCCCTGTTCCGGGTATTGATGTTGCTCGTCTAAGCCAGCTCTTGGCCAATAACCAGTTTCTAGGTTTGCTCAACATCTTTTCTGGAGGCGGGTTGTCACAACTTTCTATCATCATGCTCGGTGTTGGTCCGTATATCACCGCGTCAATCATCATGCAGCTTCTTACTATGATGTCGCCAAAGCTAAAGGCGATGTATCAGGAAGAAGGGGAGCTCGGCAGAGCAAAGTTTGCCCAATACTCTCGAATTATTTCAGTACCGTTGGCGCTCTTGCAGGCGTTCGGCTTTATTATCCTCCTTCAAAACCAGGGAGTGTTGGGAACATTGCCTCTCTTCGGCCTTATCGTAAACGTCCTTGTTATTGCAGCCGGCTCCGTACTTCTTATGTGGATTGGAGAGGTGATCACCGAATTCGGTATTGGTAACGGCGTTTCTCTTATCATTTTTGCTGGTATCGTAGCTGCGCTGCCCAGCGGTGCGAATCAGATTCTCTTTTCGTATGATCCTTCACAAATTCCTCTCTATATCGGCTTTGTGATTGCCGCCCTTGCTATCATCTTCGCGGTGGTCATCGTGACTGAAGCGGAACGTCCGATCCCGGTCACCTATGCTAAGCGCGTGCGTGGTAACAAAGTGTACGGAGGAGTATCTACCTATCTTCCTCTCCGAGTTAACCAGGCCGGGGTGATCCCAATTATTTTCGCGCTCTCCATCCTTCTCTTTCCTCAGATGATTTTCAACTTCCTTTCTCAAGCGACCAACCCGACGCTGCAGATGGTAGGTTCGAAGCTCGCGACCCTGTTTGCTAACGGCTGGTTCTACTCTATCTTCTACTTCTTGCTCGTGTTCGTCTTCACCTATTTTTACACTGCGGTTACCTTTGATCCACACGCGCTTTCCACAAATCTTCAGAAGAGCGGTGCATTTATCCCTGGCGTTCGCCCTGGTGAATCAACATCAATGTATATCGCAAAGGTTCTGACTCGCATCACCCTTGTTGGAGCCCTCTTCCTCGGTTTCATCGCCGTGCTTCCGCTTGCTATGAAGGCGCTTACCGGCATTACAGCCCTCGCTATCGGTGGTACCGCACTCCTTATCGTTGTTTCTGTAGTTCTTGATCTCATTAAAAAAATCAACGCACAGATTTCGATGCGAGAATACTAAAAAAGACAGTAGACATTAGTAGTCAGACAGTTAGACTAAACTTGGAAATAAAAAAGCCCCGCGCAATCCTTGCGCGGGGCACCTCTTTTAGAGAGGATTTTCTTTTAATTGTCGTGGAGTTTTGAATACTCCGACTGATGTTTGATAGTGCGTTAGTACTTTTTCTTCGTTGGTCGTTTTTTCTTCAACGATCGTCACTTTCAATACGTGACCTTTGTAATGGACCAAACTGGAACCCGGCAGTCGGCTCGGTATTGTCTCCATCCCCTTGAGTTCTGTCATGTACTCCTGCAACACCACTCGAGCGTCGCGAAATTCGAGGATAGCTTCTCTGACCAGCTCACCATCTCTTTGAATCCGTCTTTCCGTTATTACATCCCTGGCCATCATCATTGCTACTACGACAACAACCGGGGCTACTATACAAAACACAGTTTTCATATTTTACGAAGCGAAACCTTTCTTGGTTGAGTCCCGGGAATTCAGTTTCCTGGGACTATATATCTATATGTATTATACATCAATATACAAATAATGTCAATTATGGGAAATAAAGGCCTTACGGTATACTGTTTTACATGAATCAACAGATGTTTATTTTGATCGGACGATCAGGATGTGGCAAAGGGACACAAGGGAAGCTTATTGAAGAGTATTTGCGAAAGAATGACCCTTCACGCGAGGTGTTTTATCTGCAAACCGGCGCCGAAATCAGAGAGTTTATTAAAGGCCCAAAACTTACCCAGCGCCTCTCAAAAGCTATTTATGACAGAGGCGGTCTCCAACCCGAGTTCCTTGCTACCCACACATGGTCACATCTTTTAAGTATGAACTTTAAGGAAAACCAGCATTTAATTATCGACGGCACACCTAGGAAATTTCACGAAGCAGGAGTACTCCATTCGATTCTCGGATTTTACGGCTTGAAAAAACCTCACGTCATCTATCTTAATGTGAGTGCTGACTGGGCAGTGGAACATCTTATGAAACGTAAACGTTTCGATGATACTATCGAAGATATCAAAGCAAGGCTTACATGGTTTGAAACCGATGTGATGCCAGCAATCGAATTTTACCGTACACATCCCGACTACCGCTTTATGGAAATCAACGGGGAACGCTCGATTGAGGAAATTCATGCCGATATTTTGAAAAAACTCTCGTAAATGCTAGTGTACCTCCTATGGTAACGATAAAGACAAAAGAAGACATCGCTATTCTCCGGGAGGGAGGGAAACGGCATGCGCGGATTATGGATAAGCTGCTACAGAAGGTGGTGGTAGGGGCCAATACTAAAGATCTCGATGACTACGCTCGCGAACTCATAGCACATGAGGGTGGCAAACCTGCGTTTTTAAACTTCAAACCTGATGGTGCTAAAAGACCATATCCTGCGACGATCTGCATTTCACTTAATGACGAAGTGGTACACGGTATCCCGAACGAATTGCCGCGGATATTGAAAGAGGGTGATCTTGCCAGCGTAGACTTCGGTTTTGTATACCAAGGACTTTTCACTGACATGGCAGTGACCGTGCCGGTTGGAAAGGTGGACGAAGAAGGGCAAAAGCTTGTTAATGCTACTCGGGAGGCGCTTGCTGTGGGAATTAAGGTTGCCAAAGGCGGTAAGGCGGTGAACGACATAGGGGCAGCCATTGAGCGGTACGTGGCGCGCTTCGGCTATGGCATTGTAGAGGAGCTTGTGGGGCACGGCGTCGGATACGGAGTCCATGAAGATCCGTATGTGCCGAATTTTGATATGGGAGGCAAAAGTGAGAAGTTACAGCCCGGCATGGTGATTGCCATTGAACCGATGCTTAATGAGGGAGATAAGCGAGTGACACTCGACGCCGACGGCTATACCTACCGCACCGCAGACGGTTTGAGAAGCGCACATTTTGAGCATACGATTCTCATTACTAAAAGTGATGCGGAGGTGTTAACAAAAATATAATTTGATATACTAGGTTCACCATGAAAGCTAAAAAGAAATCTGTAGAAAATATGATTGAAGATTTGGCTGTGATGACTCAGAACGGATTCAATGAGCTGAACGGTGAAATGAATAAACAGTTTGAAGAAGTTAATATTCGACTTGATCGAATAGAAAACTTGATTCTCACTGATCATCGTAATCGCCTTGAACGCTTAGAAGATAGAATGCGGATCGTAGAAACTGTCCGAGGAACAGGGCATACTCGATAATATGACTCATCCAAAAGAAGAACGAACGTTGGTGGTAATAAAACCAGACGGTATTCAGCGCTCACTCATCGGTGAGATTGTAAAACGTTATGAACGCGTAGGGCTTAAGCTTATCGGCATTAAAATGCTGGTGCCCACGGAAGATTTTATTGAAAAGCATTATACTCTGAATCCCGAATGGCGAAAGTTGACCGGCGAGAAGAATATTAAAGCATACGAAGAGAAAGGGATACCGCACCCGATCAACGACCCGCTTAAAATCACCGAGATCATTCTCCAGAAGCTCAAGAAATATCTTTCCAGCGGTCCGGTCATTGCCATGGTGTGGCAAGGGGCGCATGCGGTGGCGATTGTACGCAAGCTTACCGGCGGCACGGAACCTTTGATGTCTGACGTAGGTACGATCCGTGGTGATTTCGTCCTCGATTCCTACAAAATTTCTGATGACGCCATTCGCGCTGTACGCAATTTAGTACATGCGTCAGGAACGATTAAAGAATCAGAGCCGGAAATTAACTATTGGTTCAAAAAGGAAGAGCTCATTAATTATCGGTTGATTCAGGAACAAGTGTTGTATGATGTGAATTTGGATGGGTTGTTGGAGTAGTAAATCCTGAGCTTATAATGTTGTTTTAGAATAAAAAACTGCAGTACAAACTGCAGTAATACTAGCTTAGTGTATTTATGTAAATTTAGGTTTCTTACTGGATCGTATTCTTTCAATCAGTTCATTCGCTTCGGAAGAGTGTTCTTCGTATCCCTCGTACCAAATCGAAATGCATGTTGCTATGAATTGGTTCTCGTCGAGGAGTACCGAAGATTGAGTGATCTGCTTTACTCTTACCTTCGATAGGAAACGATTCATTTCTGATTCAGTTTTGGTTCGATTCTCTTTTCCGTCTTCCTTTTTATCGATACCGTCATGAAGGACACGAGCTACTTCGTAGAATAATTTAACTTTCATTTTTCTCACCTAACTCTAAGAACGTTCACCTTATCAGTTCACCATATTTTTCTGTCTGTGATGAACCCATTAAAGTGGGAGAATCGTATGGACTCTCCCATAACTAACAACTATTGGTAACTGCAACTTTTTCCTCTACCTTTGGGATCAGTGCAGGTGCCTTTCGAAGCGACGCGCAAGCGATCGCCGCACACAGGATCGCGCACATGCCGGGATAAAATCTATCTTCAATTGTCCAGGCTTTACCTCCCCAAAAAGAGAAGGCGTTCGCAAGGATGTATCCAAGATAAATGTATCCTGTTTGCCGATCCGGTTGTCGCCATGAATCTTTAATTTGTGGCGCGCCTGAAATGATCACTGCAAGCGTGCTTGCAACAGTGCCCCAGCGCGGACCACTCACTGCCCATACTGCGAGGCAGATAAAGACAAGCAACAAAACGAATGTTTCGAATCCTGTCCATTTGAATTGCTTGGTGTAAAGGAGCGAAGCGCATACCAGCGATCCTCCTATGCAGTAAAATACCAAGAGTAAGTAGTTACCTCCTTGTAGGAGGATACTACCTAACGCTATACCGTCGAGGGCTACCCAAAGGATCCATGTAGCAAAATTCTGTTCGATCTTGCCGCAAAGTATCCCCCGGATCAACGGAAAGTAGAGAAGGATAGCAATGCCGCTACCTATCCAAAGTAAAAAGGTATTCATCCTCAGCCTTTCTGTAGGTTGTTGACTCAAAGAACTATTGCGAATAGTAACACACTAGTATACAAGATGTCAATCAATAGCGGGGTTATGATGCGTTGTCATTGCATAATCAAAAAACCGCAGACTGAGTCTGCGGTAGTGTTATGCAAATCTAACTTTGTCACCCCTGCGAACTTTGCCGGGGCCAGTGACCACGAAGTTTCTGCCGAATTCGACACCTTTTCCTGATTTGCGGTAGGTTGCGAGCGTAGCAAGAGGCTCCTTATCTCGTTTGCCGGAAGTTTGGTCGGTGGTGGTGATAGCGCAGCGTACACATTTATTAGCTCCTGCCAGCGTGGCGTTGCCAATGGCGATGATGTTCATGGTATCTTCGGCGTATGTTTCGCCGCCGGAAAGAACGATGTTGGGTCGAAAACGATCCATGGGGACGCTCTGTCCGCCAGCCACCTGGATGCGTTTGTTGAGATCGTCGAGAGACTCTGTTGCGGTTATGAGTAGTGGATACCCATCCGCAAAACTCACCATTATATTGCGGTCTAAAGCATCAGAGTGTCTGATACGCGGCAAGCGATCCACTTGTTGAATCAGGCGAACGGGCTCTCCCAGAAACGCGGAGAACCAGTTCGCGTGGATGTTACCGAGGTCGATACCCATGCATTGTTTACCGTGAATAACCACCTCAACTTCCTCCGTGCCGGGATAATTTTTACACATGGCGTGACTTAGAGGAATTACGTGACGTTTCATTCCTGGCGCTTCGACCCACACTGCTGTGCCGCGGTTGGTGCCTGGATCATCGCCAATGTCAGTTTCGATGAGACAGAGGTGTGGGTGGGTGCGTTGCGATAAGAAATTACCTCCCTCGTCCACAATCATGAGCGTTCGGTCGTATTTCGGACCGGTGAGCGTGAGATCGAGCTCCGCCACCTCAATACCTTTGCAGGACTTGATAGGGTATTCAAAAAGCTGTTCAACGTACATTATTATCCTTTTTGTACAATGTTGTTTGTTCTGAATTCAAGATTACTCTCAGCACAGACCCAAGTCAAGAAAACATGCACAGCGAGGATGCTCCAAAACTCCCTTAGAATTAAGAGAATTGCAAAACGACTTAGACATGATGGAAAGAATGATTCCGAATGCGCGAGTTGTACACAGCTGCGCTCGTAAAAAGTTTTAAGAGGACTATAATAAGTGCAGGTTATTTGGAGTATTAACTCTATAACTTTTTTTAAGGGAGTCTAACATCGATGCGCAGTACGGAGGATTTATTTTTTCCAATCTCCGCAATCTGAAGACACCCACCTAGTTATTACTAGGTATTAATACTCTCGAATAACCTACAGAGACAACCAAGCACATCGCTTGGTTTTTCTGTGCCTCGACCGCAGTATCCATAGGTTTTTGTTTCACATACTTTTGATATACTGTACCCATGCGTAAAACTCTACCGCCATTTATTGCCGCACTCGTCGTGCTGATCGCGGTGCTTCACTATGCCGCAATCGTTTTCTACCTTTATTGGGCGTACTGGTGGTTTGATATCATGATGCATGTCCTCGGCGGTATGGCAGTGGGGCTCCTGCTCTATTGGTTTTTATATCGTTCAGCAATAGTTTCCATCCCACGATTACCATCTTGGGGGGTGGTGTTGGTCGGAACAATCGTTGTTGGAGTTGGATGGGAGATTTTTGAATACGTCATACATTTAACGTACACGAACAAAGAAAGCTATGTGTTTGATACGTCGGTCGATCTGTTGATGGATGTGGTGGGTGCGTATGGAGCATATGTCGCAACTCGTCTTAAATTACTGTAATGTCAGTTTCACTTACCTTTGAAAGCGGAGTTAGCACCGTTACAGGAGCAAATTTCCTGCTTGCCCTAGAACGCTCAAACATACTTATTGATTGTGGCTTGATCCAGGGTAGCGCTGATGCTTCAATCACTAACCGGCAAAAATTTTCCTACAATCCGGAAGACATCGACTTCCTTTTTATCACCCATGCTCATCTTGACCATGTCGGGCGAATTCCGAAGCTCGTCAAAGATGGTTTTAAAGGTGTAATTTACTCCACCCCCGAAACTAAGGCTCTTGCGCGACTCATTCTCGATGACGCAGTAACGATTTTGGACAAAGAGGCGCGCCGAGACGGCGTACTGCCGCTCTATGAGTCGGTTCATATCGAGGAAGCCTTCTCGTTGTGGCAGGAGATTCCTTATCACGAACACAGACAAATCAATGACGAGCTCGAGGTGTATCTGTACGATGCGGGACATATTCTAGGTTCGGCCATGATCGAATGCACGATAACTAAAGGAGATGGTACGAAAAAGATTCTTTTCACGGGAGATTTAGGGAATTCCCCTACACCGCTTTTACGCGATACGGAAGCGGTGGAACATGTCGACTACCTCATCATGGAAAGCGTGTATGGGGACCGCAATCACGAACCTAAAGATATGCGGAGGAAAAAACTACAGACCATCATTCACGACACGGTCAAACGTGGCGGGGCACTCATTATTCCGGCGTTCTCTCTCGAGCGCACGCAAGTGATTTTGTATGAGCTCAATCACCTCGTTGAGCACAACCTCATTCCGTCAATACCGATTTTTGTCGATTCGCCGCTTGCCACCAAAGTTACCGAAATCTACAGAAACTCCGGTATGCTGTTTAATGAAAAAGTGAAGGAAGAGATCAGTAACGGCGACGATATTTTTAATTTCCCTCGCCTCAAGTTCACTATGAACCGCTACGATTCACAAAAGATTTATAACATGCCCAATCCTAAAATCATACTCGCCGGTTCGGGCATGTCGGTGGGGGGTAGGGTGGTTAACCATGAGGCCCATTTTTTACCCGACCCGCGAAGCACGATTCTTCTCGTTGGGTATCAAACATTGGGTACGCTCGGCCGAACACTGCAAGACGGGGCTAAAAAAGTACTCATTAACGAAGAGCATGTGCCAGTAAAGGCACATATTGAAACGATTCTCGGATATTCATCGCATAAAGATTCTGATCATTTGGTGGAATTTGTTGAAGGGATGGGAAACAAGATACAAAAAGTTTTTGTGGTCATGGGGGAACCCAAAGCCGCACTCTTTTTGGTGCAGAAACTTCGCGATAATCTTGGAGTGGATGCTCTCTATCCAAAGCGGGGAGAGAAATATGAATTGTAAAAATGTTGTGGTATAGTGTTGGCAGAACAGAAAGGAACAGATATGCTAGTCGATAAAAATGCGGCGGTCGAAGGTAAAAACCCTCATGAGGCGTTCCTTGCGTATGTGAAGAGTGATTTCAGTGCCGATATTGCGGAAGAGGTCAAAGTAGAGCTCAGTAAAATAAATACG